>Ga0302215_10000010_pt1 | contig 205676 bp, 326 predicted proteins | sample II_Fen_N3_1_FD_194580 | JGI IMG/M metagenome (GOLD analysis project Ga0302215, IMG submission 194580) | Peat permafrost microbial communities from Stordalen Mire near Abisko, Sweden - II_Fen_N3_1 | ecosystem: Environmental > Terrestrial > Soil > Wetlands > Permafrost | place: Sweden: Abisko... | reverse complement strand
TCAAAAATAAAAAATCATGAATTAAACCCTGCATTAGAAAGTGATTTTTTTAGATTACTAATTTTAAATAAATACGGAGGATTATATTGTGATTTCGATATTTTATTTTTAAGAGATATGAGTCCATTATTAAAATATGAATTTGTATATAAATGGGAGAATTATAAAGCTTGCTCATATTTAAATGGAGCTGTGATGAGATTATTTAAGAATAGTGAATTATCAATACAAATGATAAAAGAAATAATAAACAAAGAACCTTTAATAGGATCATTATGTTGGGCATCAGAAGTGTATTGTTCTGTCGCTAAATATAATAACAATTTAATAGTTTTTCCAGCATCATTTTTTAATCCAGAATGGCAATTATCTATACCAATAAATGGATTTGAAATATATAAATATAGTGAAGAATTATATGATGGTAGTTTTACATGGCATTGGCACAATAGATGGGAAAGTACAATAGAAAAAAATTCAAAATTTGATATTTTAGATAATATAATTAACAAAAAATTAAAATTAAAATATGATTGATAAATTAGGAATAGGTATAATGACTTCCATAAATTTAAAAGATAGATATATGGCATGTAAAAATACATGGGTATTAGATTTTGATAATATTTTTTTATTTGGAGGTGATTCTGAAGATGATAATTTAATAAGATTAAAAAATGTTGGAGAAGATTACAATAGTTGCTTTCTTAAACAACAATTAGGATTAAAGTATATTTACGAAAAAAATGATGAACTTGATTGGTACTGTATGGTTGGCTGTGATACTATTTTATATAAAAATAATATCATAGAAGAATTAAATAAATTTAACAGAGATGAAGATTTATTTTTAGGGCAATCAAATAATCACTTAATAGTCAATAATACAAACATATTGGCTGTAGCAGGTGGAGGTGGATTTTTTATTAGTAATTCATTAATGAGAAAAATATATCCAAAAATTTTAGAATTTAATGATACTTGGAAAAATTTATCTGATTCTAATAAATTACCAGTGCCATATGCAATAGCAGATATCGCAATAGCTTATATGATCAAGTTATATTTTAATATAGACTCAATTCATATATCAGGTATGTTCTCTCAGAATCCAAGTAAATATATTAAAAGTAACAATTATTGTTTTTTAAATGATAATGATATAAATAGATTAAATTCACCATTATCGTATCATTATATTAAACCAATTGAAATGAATGAGATATATAAAAAATATAAAAAAATATAAAAAATGAATTTTTTTAATTTAGACTTACATATATCAGTAATAGCAGATATTAAACAAATATTTAATGATTTAGGACATGAAATAAATATAAATTATTTATCAAATCATTCTTGGGTATTTAACAAATCACCAAATAACAATTACGTTGTCAATCAATCAAATTGGAAAAATATTACACCAGAAATATGCGATAAATTTTATACAACTCATAGGAAAGAATTAGAAAAATATGATGGATTCATTGTTACTCATATTCCTATGCTTTCTCTATTGTATGAGAAATTCAATAAACCAATAATTTTTGTAGCTAGCACTAGATATGAATATCCTTTTACAAATGATGAAATAAGATGGAAATGGTTCAATGATTATATAAACAATAATAATAACATAATTACAATATCAAACAATTTATATGATAAATGGTATTGTGAGAGATTTTTAAATAAGAAATTTGATTATATTCCAAGCCTTTGCGAATATACGAATTCTAAGTACATTGAAAATAATAATCCATCTATTTTATACTCTAGATTAATAAAAATTAAAAATGATAATATAATAGACAAAGATGATATGGGTAAATATAATTGGAGTGATTTATCTAATCATAAAAGTATAATTCATATTCCATATAATGTATCAACTATGTCAATATTTGAACAATACAATTCAAATATACCACTATTATTTCCAGATAAAAAATTATTAACAGAATTATATAAAAATAAATCTTGCTTTAGTGAAATATCATACACTCAAATATTAAAAAATTCAAAAAATAATACATTAAAAATTCAAAATATAGATCCAAATAATATTAATAATTCAAATTTATTAAACAAATTAATAGAATATTCAGATTTTTATAATGATGATATGAAACATGTAAATTATTATTCGTCTTTTGATGATTTGAATTATAAATTGAATCAATTGAATTTTAATGAAATATCAGAAAAAATGGAAGAACACAATAAAGAAAAAAAAGATAGAGTATATAAAGAGTGGAATAATATTCTAAACAAATTATAAAAATAGTATGAAAATAAATATAATAACTCCTTGCAGCAGACCAGAGAATTTAATTACAATATCAAAAAGTATAAATATACCAAAAGAAAATTACAGATGGATAGTAGTTTTTGATAGTGAAGAATTACCAAATAGTAAATTAATACCAAGTAATTGTGAAGTTTATCTTCATAAAAATCCAATAAGCATAGTTGGAAATTCACAAAGAAATTTTGCATTAGATTTAATAAAAGAAGATTATATATATTTCAATGATGATGATACAATAATTCATCCAGATTTCTGGGAAAATGTAAAAAATTTAAATAATGATTTTATATATTTTATTCAAGAAAAACGGGACGGAACGATTAGAATTTATAGTAATACAGTTCAAGTTGGAAATATAGATTCTCACAATTTTTTATTAAAATATGATATAATAGAAGACACTAGGTGGAAATTAAATATTTATGAGGCAGATGGAATATTTGCAAATGAGTGTTTCAATAAATCAAAAAATTCAAATAGAATAAATAAAGTTTTATCTACATATAATTATCTAAATTATGAAAATCAATAATGAAAATGACATCTGATTAGATGTCATTTTCATTTAATATATTTTCTTGTTCTTCTTCTAATTTCATAATCTTAACTGCAACTTCGTTATATTTATCAGCTTTCTCTGGTTTAAACCAAACTGCATTTCTAGGAATAGATTCTTTATTATCAATATCAATAATTCTAAATATTCCTTTTTCTTTTACATATGGGAATAATCCTTTACTTTTATTTACATGATATGTAGCTGACATATTTCCACTACCAATTACATCACTTAAATTGACTGATTTATATTCATGTTCATATATTTTTAAATGCTTCATTTATATTAATTATTTTTATATTTTTCATTAACAAAATTCTCAAACTTACAAATCAATGATTCCTTTTTACTTTTTTTAACACGTTTAGGTAATCCTTTATGTTTTGTTGAGGCTAAATCATTCGCATCTTTATTACTGATGTGTTTTGATATTTTTTTAATTGTAGGCGATACATCTGTTAATTCTCCTTTTTGATAGGCATGAACCATACCAAAAAGTCTCTGCTGGGATTTAGATTTTGCTGGCAAAATATTAGTTTATTTTTATTTCATTGTACTTAGTTTAGATAAACCATACCAAATATCTACGATTCTTGCAGAAATTGTACCCATAGTTTGTGAACTATACACTGAAGATGATGATTTTTGAAGTAAGCAAGTTAGCCATATCAATTGTCCTCTTTTAACTTGTTTTAAACTCAAATCTGTATTCAACACAGGTCCTCCAGCGATCTCATCCAATTTTTTAATTTCATCTTCATCTGTAATTACACCAGTAATTTGTATTATTTTAACAGGTCCTGTTACTTTTTCATATTCTCCATTATCTAATTTAGACATCGCAATAATATCATCTGACAAAGTATCATATTCTTGATTTTTATCAAATGTTTTTAATTTTTTAGATTTAAAATCATCAAATTTTGTTGTTATATCAGGCATCATATATATTTATTTTTATTAAATAGCTGAATATTTGTTTTGATATTTAACTAAAAATTCTAATATCTCATTCAAACTTTCATTTACATGATTGATATCTCCAACATAACCATAATCGCCTGAATTCTTAATTTGTTCCTTTGCCATATTATTTAATGCAGACTTAACTATTTCTAATCTACTAATAGAAAAATCATATCCAAGTTCAAATTTATTATTTACTTCAAGATTTTCTTTCATTAAATCTTCATCTATGTGTGTGAATTTTTTCATTATTCTTCGAATTTTTTTATCAATGTTGGATCTTCATCAGCTTTCAAACCTGTAATATCTCCAGTTGATGCTAATTCATCATCCTCAATTTCTTCTTCTGTTGTATCAATTGTTTCATCTTCAACTACTTCAAGTTCAGGATCATCAACTTTAACGAATGTATAATCTGATAATTCTTCTATTATATCTTCTTCTGTTACTTCTTCATCAGTGAAGTTATTAACTATATTATGAATATCATGTAATGTTAATACATATACTCCTTCTTCTGTTGTCTCAACTTCAATTGTTGATTCATTAATACCATAATCTGTGTATTTTGTGATTTTTTTCATTTTTATTTTTATTTTTTATATGTTGAATTTTATCATATCTTTATATGCATCAGGGTTATTTAAATATAATATAAATTTTGAATATTCATCACCCTTAATTTTATAAAATGTTTCACCCAACTTTGGAGTGTGATAATTTACATGAATTCTATTATTGCTAATATCAAAATCAGAAACATAAATTACATCAATATTTTTCATTGTTAAAAAATTACATAAACATTTTTCAATATATGTTTTTTCGTTTTCAAAGACTAATAGTTTATCAATAGTCCAATCGCCAAATAAATTATTAACGTTATATGCGGTCTCGTATGTTTTTAAATATTTCATCTTAATTTTAAATTTCCCAATAAATATTCTTTATATTTCGTTATTATTTTATCAATCAAAGAATTATTATCAAATTTTTTATTATCAATATCATAAATTTGTTTTTCATTTATTTTTATATTGATATTATTTTCATTATCATCCTTATAAGTAGATAAACTACTTTTTATTTTATCACCATTAGATAAGATTAGATTTAAATATGTTTTATATATTAAATTATTATTTTTAAAATCAGATTTATTAAAATATCCACTAATTTCAGTTAATCTTATTGGTTTAGGACTATTTTTTCTTCTATATGATATTATAGAAAGTTCTTGAGTTAATGATTCAATAAGTTCTTTATTTTTATTTTTTACATCAATTTTTATGTCACTCAAATCTATTTTTTCGTATAATTTTTCAAATTTTGTTATCATCTTTATTAAAGATTGTATTTTTTTGTATTTTCTCTGAATTTATAATCCTCAATTGAATCATCTGTTGTGAAAATACCGCCTGCGTAGTTATATATAAAAACTTTATTGTGTTCTTCAGATTTCCAATAATCGTCATCACCAACTCCTTTTAATCTATCATAATTACCATTATTGTCTTTTATTCTTATTCCAAGATTAGAATTATAAATATTATACTTTTTTCCTTTCGTGTATTCACGATAATAACCAGCAGATGGTTCTTCAACACACAACAAAAGAGTATTTAATTTAGATTCATATAATTTAAATTTCGTTATCATATTATATAATTTAATTTAATTTAAGAATTAGGTAAAACAAAATCATTAGTAACCTGGTTAGGATTAGCAGCAGGTGAATAATCAGTGCTACAAGGCTGTTCCTGAGTCCATGCTGGTTTATATGGTTCTTTTATTGAATCAGTTTTATTTATTACCATATTATTATCAAATGGAATAGGTCTTTGATGAGGAAATGGATTATTAGGAACATCAAATGAAAATTGTTGATGAATACCATCTTCTGTTACAATTTTAACTGGTACAACTTCTCTTTTATCAGTTTTAGGTACTTTATACATAATTAAAACAGTATCGCCTAAATCAAATCCTCCTTGTTCAAATATTTTAAATTTTGTTATCATTTTTATAAATTATATTTTTTTACACTAATTTCAAGTCTTTTTTCTGGTGTGAAATATGTATCAATAATGTTTCTTATTTCCTCTTGTGCATAACTATCTGTTTTTGCTCTATCATCAAGATAAATGATTTTTTCTGTATTGATATCTATTTTTGCAATAACTTCTCCATCATCATCATCATTGTTTGTTTCCCATGCATCAAAATAAATATATTCGTCATCTTCATAATCAGAATTGATAGCTGTCCATATACTATTTTTACTCTCAAAATATTTTAAATATATCATAATTAAAAATCTGGTTTTATTTCTGTATTAGAAGGTAATTCTACATTTTCAGAATTTTCTGATGAGGTTTCTGTACCAGTTTTAATCTCAACCATATTACTATCACCCCAATCATAAATATCATCCCAAATAGATGTACTTTCTTCTATTTTATCTTTATTTTTAAGCATTCTATCTATCAACTCTTGTAATTTAACCCAAGAATTTTGTGATGTTTGTTTAATTATTAGTTCTTTTTGATTATTTAAAAAATTAATATAATTTTCATTAAATTTCACTAATTCATTAGAATTTTCATACAATGAATCATTCCAAATTTTGGAAATATCTAAAATTAATTTCCAATCTTGTTCTTTCTGTTCGAATAATTTAAATTTAGTAATCATATATCAACTATATATTAAATATATATATTGAAAAATAAATATAAAATGTAAAATTTTATATATAGTAAAAAATAAGTATTTTTTGATGCCAAACATAATAAGAATAAGAAATCTAGAGAACGAAACTAATATAAATGGTGGATTAATTTTTCCTGTTGATTACAGCGGAGATACAATAAATCAAGGTTATACATCTAACATAAAAAGAATAGATTTGGATCAAATCAAAGAATATGTATTATTTGATTATACTGGTTCAACGAGCGGAACTTCTGGTACATCTGGTACTGATGGATCTTCTGGATTACCTGGTGTGAATGGAACTTCTGGAATATCACCTTGTCACAGTTACCAATCCAATATAATAACAATATCTTATTCACAAGTATCATCTACTTCAATAATAATTACAAATATACCAAAGATAGAAAGTAATCCAATATCTACCCCAACGTCATTAAATAATGGAGTTTGTTATATAACTCCTGGAACAATTGTAACTTTTTCAGTTACTGGGCTTACAGGATATACAGACTATTCATATGAATGGTATTTAAATGATAATTTAGTAAATTTAGGTAGTTGTTATTCACTATCATCACCAAATAATAATGATAAAATATATGTTAAACAAATAACTTGCAATAATGTTAATAATATAATGGTAGTTGGATATTGCTCTGACTGTAACTCTGGAACAACAGGAACATTTAGATATCGAAATGATACATATAATTCGTATTTAGAAATGTGTATGCAGTCTGGTTCTAGTTATTTATGGACTCAAATATTAAAAAATTCATGGATACCAACATCTTCAACTACAACAACAACAATAAAAAATATTTCAACACCTAATATAGAAAGTGTATATCTTCTAAATGGTGATATTATGATAAGTTATTCTAATGTTCCTATTGAATCGACAAAATTAGTAGTTACTTATTCATACGATGGATTAAATTCTGCAAGTATTGTCATAACACCTATACCAGGAGTTATAAATATTGGAGCACAAAATAATTATACAAGAACTCTAATGTATTTTTGGCTTTCTAATCAAACATATTCAGCATCAGTTCCATTATCTAATATGGTAAATTTCGATAATAGCATACCAGCGACAACTACCACTACAACTACATCAAGTTTATTAACATTACAAACTATAAATTTGATAGGATTAAATTTGTGGTTTAATTTTGATGTTGGTTCTAAACCAGTTGGTACATTAGGAAATCAATTCTCTACTGATGGAGGAACAACATTCACACCAACATCAAATCAAGGTAGTGGAATTAGTCCAAGAGATTTTGGTATCGCATCATCTTATCCAAGACAAATATTAGTATTTAGAATATATGATTATACCAATCTTAGATATTCTAATACATTGACATATAATAATGTAGCACCAACAACGACTACAACAACCACATCATACAGTCCTATATCTTATGTCTCATTAACTGAAAATAATCCGACATCATTAAGATTAACTATTGATGGAGGAAAACCTCCATATACATACACATTTCAAAAATCGTATGAAAATTGTCAGTCAATGTCAATGACAATAAGTAATGGAGTAAGTTACGATGAAAATAGCTTCTTAGTACCGTATTCAATAGTTCAAATATCAGGTGGAATATATCATGTCACAGCTTATGTTAATGATTCAGCACTTCCATTGAATATATATTATTCTAGTGATTTATCTATAGCCGCAACATGTTTGATTCCTACTACATTAATAACAATGTTTGATAATTCGATAAAAATGCTAAGTGAAATTAATATCGGTGATAAATTATTAACAATTTATAATTATGAATATGTAATATCCAATGTAACTAGTAAATCAAATCACATTGTAAATAAAATTATTAATATTAACAATGGATTATTAGAGTCATCAGAAAGTCATAGACACTTAATTAAAGTAAATAATATGATGATTGAAAAAGATGCAATAAATCTTAAAATTGGTGACATATTAGTAGATAAAGATATGGCAGAGGTATTAATATCAAGCATATCAATAGAAAATATTGAGAAAGAAGTTATAAACATATCTACAGATTTAGGTACATATATTGCAAATAATATACTAACTCACAATAAAGGAATTTGTAAGCAAGCTTAAAATAAAATAATCATAAAAAATGCCAAATATAATAAGACCAAGAAATTTCGAAAAAGAAGATAATTTAAATGATAATCTTATTTTACCTATTGATAATTCATCATATGGTTCAGTTGGCAAGAGTATAAAGTTATATCAAATAAAAAATTATACGTTATCTAGTATAAAAAATGTTAGTTCAAGTGGAATATCTGGAACATCTGGTATAGATGGAGTAATTGGTATAGATGGTAAAGATGGTACATCAGGTTTATATTCATCTTCAGGATTAACGCACAAAGTTAAAATATTAGATTATTGCAATGAATGTAATTCTAGTGTAGTTGGATTATTTAGATATAGAAACATTCAGAATTTTTCTAATATAGAAATGTGTATGCAAATTGGTAGCAATATATATTCATGGGTTAATTGCATTCCAACTACAACTACAACTACAACTATTCCTCCTACAACCACAACTACAACTATTCCTCCTACAACCACAACTACAACTATTCCTCCTACAACCACAACCACAACTATTCCTCCAACAACCACAACAACCACAACTATTCCTCCAACAACCACAACCACAACTACACACTCATTAATATCAAATTTAATATCAATTAATTCATCTTCCACCTCGCCACATGATAATGGATATGGAGTAATGATATCAGAAAAAACATATTGGGCAACATCTCAGTTTCCAGTAAATAGCACATTAAATATCAATATTACTGGGGCTTATTTAATAGCACCTAATTATTCAGGTGCAGAAAATGTACCAACAGACATAAATGATAATGTAACAATTTCATTAAATTCATCGACATCAAGCACATTCACAATAACATCAGTTGTGACAATCTTCGGTGCTGGTATTAATAGTGTATCTCCATTATATGATTCAGTTTATAATTATATTCATGATACTACTCCAATCACAACTACGACAACTACTCCACCTACAACCACCACTACAACAACCATAATAGTAATGTCATCATATCAACTAAATAATCCTACATCAGGCTATATTGGAGTGAATTATAAAGACATAAATTCTATAACAAAAACAGATTCTATCGCAGCATCATCATTTATAATGGTTTGCTCATCAGTATGGCCTACACCAGAAGTACCAGGTAATGGATTGATAGTAACTGCAACAGGAAATGCATGTGCAAGTACAACAACTACAACTACGCAGCCAACAACAACTACTACATCTACAACCATAATAGTAATGTCATCATATCAACTAAACAATCCTACATCAGGTTATATTGGAGTTGATTACAAAGACATAAATTATACATCTAAATCAGATTCTATTGCAGCATCATCATTTATAATGGTTTGCTCATCAGTATGGCCTACTCCAACAGTACCAGGCAATGGATTGATAGTAACTGCAACAGGAAATGCATGTGCAAGTATAACAACAACCACAACTATTACTCCAATAACCACAACAACCACAACTATTACTCCAACAGTCACAACCACAACTACACACTCATTAATATCAAATTTAATATCAATTAATTCATCTTCCACCTCGCCACATGATAATGGATATGGGGTAATGATATCAGAAAGAACCTATTGGGTTACATCTCAGTTTCCAGTACACAGTGTATTAAATATTAATATTAGAGGAGCTTATTCATTAGCTCCTAATTATTCTGGCGCAGAAAATGTAACAACAGATATAAATGATAATGTAACAATTTTAGTAAATTCATCAACATCAAGCACATTCACAATATCATCAGTTGTTACAATCATTGGTGCTGGAATTAATAGTTTATCTCCATTATATGATGCAGATTATAATTATATTCCATGATAACTACACCATAATAGTAATGTCATCATATCAATAGAAAATATTGAAAAAGAAGTTATAAACATATCTACAGATTTAGGTACATACATTGCAAATAATATACTAACTCACAATAAAGGAATTTGTAAGCAAATTTAAAATAAATAAAAAATGCCAAATATAATAACATCAATTACTAATTGTTGATTATTATAAACTATTTAATTATTTGTTAATATATTAAATAAAAAATAATTTATGACTAATCCTAAAGTTAGTGTTATTATGGCATCATATTTATCTTCTTATCCAGGCGCTGCATCCAACAGAGATAAAAAATTCATTAGAGCAGTAAATAGTTTCAAAAAACAAACTTATAATAATATAGAATTAATTATAGTATCAGATGGTTGCAATTTAACCATTGATTTATATAAAAAGTATTTTATAAATGATAAAAACATAAAACTAATACAAATACCCAAGCAACCTTTATACTCAGGTGAAATGAGAAATATTGCATTTCAACTTGCAGATGGCGATATCATATCATATTTGGATTCTGACGATATATTAGGTCCAAATCACATACAAAAAATTGTGGAACAATTTGATTTAGATATATATGATTGGGTATTTTATGATGATTATTTAGTTCTTGATAGTACATTCAAAAAAATGCAAAAAAGAATAGTTGAACCTAGATGGGCAAGCATTGGAACAAGTTCAATTAGTCATAAAAACATAAAAGGAATAGAATGGAATATAGGATATGGGCATGATTTTCTATTTATTTTTAAATTAGCAAGCGATGGTTATAAATATAAAAAATTAAATAAAGTACCTGAATATATAGTTTGTCATTATAATGGCGCAGATTATTAAAACAAATCAAATAAAATATAGTATATAAATTTATGACATATGAAGAATATATAACAGAAAATCTTACTACTACTACTGTAGATTATTCAAAATATTTAGATGAACCTTATTCTAATGATTATATAAAATATATATCAGAGAATATTAGTAATAGAATAAATAATATTATCACACGTTCAGAATATGAATTAGATAAAATTAATAATAAATTAAAATATGACAGAATAGAAAAACTTAATGAATTAAAACAAATTTCAGAAAATGAAAACGAATGAAAATTATGAAAAAACTGGGGACAAAGAATTAAAAAGTATATTAATCCAGTATGAAGAGTTATTAGAAAATACAGAATTAGAAATAGATAAATTAAAAGAATTAAATAAGAATCATTTATATCTACAAGAAAAAAGTGATGATTATGAAATTGATATAAATATTATTCGAATGATTCTAACAAAAAGAATGTGGTATCAAGAATCAATATAAAATATTAATAAATAGAGTGATAATTTAATTATCACTCTTTTTTGTTTTTATGAAGGTATAATTTTTATATATAATAAAAAATTAAACTTGATTAAATGGCAACACCTCTTTATAAACCAATGAAAAATAAGGGAACATCTTTTTATTCATTCCCATCTGCAGCAAGTGATGTAAATTTAGCTAATTACAATGACTATTATAATTTAAATTTCACAAAATTTGCATTATTAAACATACCAAAACAAACATTATCAAATAATAGAATAAATGATGGTGTTATGGAATTTATACCAAAATCAAACATTGGTGAAGCTCCTTTTTATTGTGATGATCCAAATACAGCAAAGCCAACACTATTATCAGAGCAATTAGTTGAGTCATTAAGAAATTATGTAGCAAATTACGACACAGCATTACATGAAAGTAGAATAAATACTAATACAGATTTTTATAATATAGCAGAAAGAAATACTCCTACCGAAGATATTTTCTGGAAATGGTGTAGAAAATTAAATATTATAGATTTTGAACCAGCAGTTCACAAGGTTGATTGGGACAAAAATCTTTCAGATTTTAATAATGAAAACAATTCAACTATAACCAATGTAGATTATTTTAGAAAATACTTATGGAAAGAAAGAGAAGTTATTGATTATCAATCCATTTGGGTAGAAGAAAGTACGGATGACTATCAAGGAAGCGATGGATATCATACTCCTAAATTTACCATTTCAGGACAAACAGCTAAATTTAAAATTGGTGATAATGTTATTTTAAAAAGTAATATACAATCTGATATATCTAACTTGTCTGCTATAACTTTTGGTTATTCTTATAAAATTATATTCATAGAATTTTCAAGTGGAAACACTTATATATGGATAGATACTAATTTTCAAGGTCAAACTCAAACATCACTAGTAGGAACATATTTAGATTTAGATTATCACAAATTAATTGAATATGTAGGAGAAATTAATCAAATAACAAATGTTCAAACTGCTTCAAGAGTTGGTCAAGAAGTAACAGCATATATACCAAATCAAGGAGGTGAAACTCCTACTATTCTATTTGGAACAAGAAGTAACACAAATTATTATCCTAATTTGGAGATTCCTATACTTGCTGATGAAATACAATCTGAAATTATTGGTGCTGAAAGTTTAAATTCTAATATAAGAACTAATCCTCAAGATTATCCTGGATCATTTTTTGGTCAATTTGATACTGTTGATAATACATATTTATGTTCTGATGGTGATAATGTAAGATATCAAGGAGATTATTATGGTGTAAATTTAACTAATAACACAGGGTTAAATTCAGATGAATATATTGAAAAATTAACAGATTTTAATTCTGATAATATTGATGGAGTTTTTCTTGATGTGGATAGAACACATTATTATAAAATGAATATTGCTGGATTAGAGTGCAAAAATTTTGACGAATTTAGTTCATTGTCAATACAAGGAAAAGCACCAAATGATTTTGAATTTAATGCGATATTGTGGTATTATGAATTAGTGGAAAGAGATAGTAATAATAATGTTAATTCTCATGTTAATTTATATGGAATTGAATTTTTAAATAATCCTGATAATGATGATGATAATTTTGCGACACAAATAACTCCTTATAATAAGTTAGTTACAAACGGAGTACAAGATGGATTGTCATATATGTTTAATTTAAATATTAATTATAATATTGATAACGATGTTAAACCATTAACATATGACTCAACAACTATTTATAATATGTTTGGATTTGATATGTATAACGAAATGATGAAGAGATTTTATCAAGTAAATGAAAATTTTGTTAATATTATAAATGAATTTGTTAGAATAAATTTAGATTTACAGGAAATGAAAAGCTTAATATATTCTCAGACTAGCATTGATGAGTTAAAAAGCAAAATGTCTAATATGGAAAATCTATTAAAATTATATTCAACCAATCAATTTGTTGATTCTGATTCAACTGCAATATCTGTTGATTATTCAGGAATATATCCTAAACTAAAAATGAACGTTATTACAGTAGAATACGATGAAATAGAAAATATTAGCATATCTCAAGTTTATAATTATAATTTAGCGAATACTGGATCTTCATATCCAATATCAACAGCATTCACTAGTAATATGTTATTAAATATCATAAATGATAATATATCTACAAATGGCGGAGATGTTATAATTATGTTAGATCATGATTTAAAAAATAAACAAAAATTAGACATAATAATTGAACCTAAATATGCTCAATATTCTCAAAAATTATATTTTAATATGATGTTTAATTATAATGGAGTATCATCTCAAGTAACCATTTTTTATACAGATTTGCCAAAAGATATAGTTGAAGGAAAATACATAAATTTAACACCAGAAAAATCAACATTTGATGATAATTTCTATTTGAACGAAAATATATATGTCAATTGTACAGATGTATACACAGGAGAAACATTATGTGTGGAAGGAGAATATGTAGAATTAATATTAACTGAAGATATGTTCAAATCTGGTAATACTATATATGTACAGAATCTATATTTTAAAGATACCTTTGGTAATATAATAGATTATAGCGGAGCATACACAATATTAAAAAAAGTAGGTATAAATATTACTATAAATATATTTCAATCTTTATTATGCGGATATACATTAGTTGGACAACCTAGAATAAGTTATTATAGAGGATTACAAGTTACTATGCTTAGAGTAGATGGAAGTAACACTTCGACATTTGCAGATAGATATAACATAACATATAAAATAATTTAACATATGGACATTTTAATAGAAGATTTAGTCAATAAAATAAAAACAGTATTTGACACTACTAAAGTACTATCAGTAGATACTATTTATGAAAAAATATTAAATTCAGATGAATTGAGATTAATTATATCAATAAATAAAATTTTATATGATGATATTAATATCATTTATACAAAATTGATTTTTACTACTGATAATACTAAATCAAAAATAACCAAAAATTATTTTACTTATTTACATGATATTAATTGTGAATATGTCAGAATTGAATTTTCAAACTTAGATGAATTTGAAAATAAAATTAAAAATATTTTTAAAGAAAATAAATTTGGAGAAAATATTAAAATATTATCAGAATTCGTTAAGTCTCCAGCAACATTAATTAATAAATGGTTTGAAAATAATGATGTATCTAATATATCAATAACTAATGTGGATGAAACAAAAATATCAATAATGCCTTGTAAATCAATTTTTTTTAATTTTAAATTATCATTAAGTAACAATCAAAATGTAGATTTAACAATTACAAAAAATGGCTCTGATGATTACAATTTCAAATTTGAAATTTTCAAAAAAATATACGAAGACACCGAAATAAATCTCAAAAAATTGGTAGAAACAATTGGTGAAAATTTAAAAAAACACATAAAATAATTAAAAAAAAATATAAAAAGAGTGGCAAGAATTTCAAAACTCAATAGAATTTTCAATAGCATAGAATTAAGTTATGCAAATTTAACAAATCAGTTAAATAATTGGATAAGTGCAACTTATAAAAAATCTAATATTCTTTATAATTCTGCTTCTCCATACGGACAAATTTTAACTTTCGTAAAAGAAGTATTTATACAAAATGTACTATATGTCAAAAATGCAGTTAGACAATTAGATATAGATCAAGCTGTTACTATTAGAACGATTCGAAATATTGCAAGAATATCAGGACATAATCCTTCCAGAGCAATATCAGCGCAAGGAACATTGAAATTCAAACTTAAGCAAGGAACAGATATTAGTCAAATTTCAGGAGGAAAAATTGTAATTTATAATGAAACACAACTAAAAAATACATCCAATAGTCTATATTATTCAATAAAAACAGGAACATATAGAAACTATTACACATTAAAAAATGGATGTCAATTTTTCATTAATATAGTTCAAGGTAAATATGAAACACAAACATTTACTGGTGATGGTACATTATCTCAATCTTATCAAGTGGTAGTTAGTAATAGCTCAACTATAGATAATTTTGATTTTCAAATATCATTAAATGGGGTAACATTACAGATAAGAGATCATTTATATGATATGCTACAAGATGAATATGCATGTTATACTAGAACTGGATTTAATGGAGGACTTGATGTTTATTTTGGAAATGGAATAAATGGTTGTATTCCAGATATTGGTGCTGTAATAGAAGTTAAATATCTTACAACTAATGGATTAGCTGGTAATATATTAAACAACAATGTTAATGGATTTAATTTTATAACAGATATATATGATAGCGAAGGAAATGTTGTTCAAGCAGATAAATTATTTGATATTTTTATTGAAACTGATATAAATTTTGCAAGTGATGGAGAAAGTATAGAATATACTAGATCTGTAATTCCTTATGTTTCAAGAAATTTTGTTCTTGCCACACCTGATCAATTTATATATCATCTAATGAAATTAAATATGTTTTCAAAAGTAAATGCATTTAATACATTAGACACAATTAAAATAGATTTAAATTCTAATACAGATACAATAGACATTAATCTAAATGAAATGTATTTATATTTAATACCAAGAATAACAGATTATTTCTCAGCTAGTGTTAATTATTTTAATATTCCTTTTGATTATTTTTATCTTAATCAAGATGAAAAAAATAGAATAATAAGTTATCTTAAAATTCAAGGTATAGTTAGCATATCATCAATTATAAGTATTATAGATCCAATAGTAAAAAAATATATAGTAAATGTTTTCATTAGAAGATATGATGATACATCAGAAGATAATATAAGAGAGCAAGTTCTTGATACATTATCAACATATTTCTCATCATATAGTAGATATGATAGAATAGTTAAAGCAAATCTTATTACTGAACTGAAAGATATTGATGGAATAGATTCAATAAATTTGGAATTTGTTGGTAAAGAAAATGAAGATTACAATAGAAATGGAGCATTATTATCATCTACTAAGTCAAATGTATTACAATCTACTTATGTATCAAATTCTAACTCAGTAAATGCATCTACCAATGAGTATAAAAGTATAATCACATCTACAAATAATGCAAATTCAATTAGTTCTGATCGTAGTAATACAGCAACATCATCTAATTATTCAAGTTCAATAATTGGAAATTCAAAATTGTCTGCATCAATTGGTAGTAGTACAGTTGTATCATATTCTAATACATCACAATATGATTCATCAAAGCAAATTGGATTAGATCCTGTTTTAGGAGACATCATAATAGGAAACAATGAATTAGTTGTATTAAGAGGAGGCTGGATAAATAGAAACGGAATTTACTTTGGAGAAGATCCTACATCATCATCAGGATTTAGTACTGTTAATATTATTTGGAAAGGTGTGACATACAGAACATAATTATTTCAAGAACTCGTTAATTATATCTTCTTTGTTATCTAATACAAAGTTATGTATATAATAAGCGAGTTTTTTATAATTTTTATATTCATAAATAATTTTTATATTATAATCATTTAAAAAATTATCATCACAAGACAATAAATATTCATCTTCTGGATCAAACCAATACACAAATTCATATATTTTATCAATAACTTTCATAGATAATAGCACAGCCACTCCATTATTTATTTTTCCTATGTAATCTATAACCGATATAAAATTTGACTCATCCATTTATAATGTATCTTTTTTTATATATATAAAAAAACAAGGTTTAAAATGGCTCTAAATGACGTAAAAGATTTTACAATAAGATATCCTGGACATCCAAAATATACTTCAGATAAAATTATCGAAGATGATGATGTCGAAGTTATAGTTCAAAAATTAGAAATGATATTATACACAAATAAAGGAGATGTTCTGGGTGATGAAGATATGGGAGCAAATTTGGAATATTATCTTTGGCAAACCAATGTCACTACTGATACACTAAAAAAATTAGTAGATGAACAAATTCAAACATACATACCAGAACTATTGGCAATTGGCTATAATTTTGATTTGTATTTATATGAAGGAACTTTACAAGACATTCTAAGATTGGATTTTTTAATAAAAGGATATAATATAGAGTTTATTTATGAATAATTATATATTTACTGATATTGATGGCGTTTTGAATCCTAAATATAAAAAAATATGGAGTAAAAAATGCATTGATATATATAATAGAATTTGCGAAGATTTTAGTTTGATTCCTATTATAATATCAACATGGAGAGTTAGATATACAATTGAAGAATTACAAAAAATATTTTATTTACAAGGTGTTGAATCAAAGATATATGATTATACTCCTATTTTGAATTCTTTAAGAGGATTAGAAATAAAAAAATGGTTAATAAATAATAATCATGATAAATATGTGATTATTGATGATAAAATTTCTGAAATTTCACCTTATGTTGATAATATAATACACTGCAAAGGTTGGATTGGATTAACAGAAGAAAATTATGAAGAAATAAAAAAAATTATGAATTATGGCTGAAAATAAAGTTGAAGATTTTATATTAACAACAGAACTTGTCAATGAAATAACAATAAAAGAAAATTTAGGCAAACCTTTAAAAAGATTTGAAAAACTGTGGTTCTCTAACATGAGAGGTATTCGTAGAACAAATTTAACTTTTGCTATGACTGAGTTAGAATTTGAAGAATATATAAAATGTAAAATAAATGTACAATATTTTGCTGAGCATTATTGTCAAATTAAAAGAGAAGATGGATCAATTGGTCCTATGAAATTACGTGATTATCAAAAAGATATTATTGACTTATACACAAAAAATCCAAGAAGTATATTAATGGCAAGTAGACAAACAGGTAAGACAGTTTCTGCTGCTATTGTATTATTACATTTTGTTCTATTTAATGATGATAAAGGTTGTATGGTTGTTGCAAATAAAGGAAAGACAGTTAAAGAAATTATAAGAAAAATAAAAGATATTTATAAGTTGGTACCATTCTTTCTTAAAAAAGGAGTGACTAACTGGAATGAAACTCAAATTGCATTTGAAAATAATTCCAGAATTCAAACAGAAAATAGAACAAAAGATCCATCAATTGGATTTACAATTGACTTTCTTTATCTTGATGAGTTTGCTCACATTCCAGAAAATTTCATTCGAGATTATTATGGAGCTATAATTCCAGTAGTATCATCAGTTAATAATTCACATATAGTAATAACATCTACACCAAATGGATATAATATGTTTTGGGAATTATTCACAAACGCTGAATTACCAGAGGACGACCCATTAAAAAATCCATATAAGGCAATGAGAGTTTTGTGGAATCAAGTACCAGGAAGAGAGGACACAAAAATTAAAATAATGGAAGCTAAATTAAAAAAATATAATATAGCAAAATCTGCATTACTACGTGAAATAAGAGACAAATATGATATAACATTATATAAAAAATATATAGGAGAAGATATGTTTGACTGTGTAGCGTACAATATAAAAGATGAAAAAACACACATAGAAAATATAAGAAAAATAAGAATAAATGGAATTCCTTTACCTGAATTGGCAATTGTTAGCAATTGGCAAGAAGAAGAAACAAAATTATTATTATCATCTGATAAATTTGATCAAGAATACGGCTTACATTTTGTCACTGGAGATAAAATTCTATTTAATAAAGACACTATTGATTTATTGAAAAGTTATCAAATACCTTTTGATAATATAAATATAAATCAATTTGATAAATTTAAATTTCCATATGATTCTTTGAAATTCGTAAAAGATTTAAATCTGTTTAATGTTGCAAGAGCAAAAGATTATTATACTGTATTATCAATTGACTTATCAGAAGGATTAGCAAAGGATTATTCTGTTATAAATATATTTAGATTAGCATTAAGAGACAAAAATGAAATAGAAAAATATCAATATGATAACATACAAGATTTATTTAAACTTGAACAGATAGGATTATTCAGAAATAATTTATATTCAATAAGAGAACTTGCACATATGCTATATCTAATAGCATTTGAGTTATTTGATCCAGAAAAAACAAAAATTGTACTTGAATATAATACATATGGTTCTGAATTATTGGCTCATTTACCTAATGTATTTGATGGTAAAAACAATTACTCAAACTCAGTATTCTTAAGATATAAACACAATAGAGAAGACATAGCAGGCAAGATAGGAATGAAATTAAGTAAAGATAAACATCTAATTATCGATAAAGAATTTCAACAATCTATTAGAAATAGAAAAATGATATTACACAGTGAGATAAACATAAAGGAAATAACCACTTTTAGTAAGCATGAGACAACTTCTGGTATGATTACATACAAAGCTGAGAGTGGCAATGATGATGTTGTAATGACAACGATAACACTATCCACATGCTTTGATAATATAGGATATAAAAACTTAGTAGAATTATATGTAAATAATAATATACAAGGAGATATGCTAAGATATGTTGAAAATATTACAAGTATGTCTGAAAATACAGCAGGAATAATTGGAGCACACAGTAGAATATATAGGAGAACTCCTGCAATTTCTGGTCCAAGATATCCTGGAAGATAAAAAAATTAAGAGTTTATATTATAAACTCTTAATTTTTATATGTTATATTTTTCAGAATCTATCTGAACTTCATCTACATTACCAACTTTATTACCAACTCTATCATATATTACAGAATTTGGTATCCATCTAAAATGCTTATTTGGAATTGCAGAACCAAAGAATAAACTATAGTAGCCACCAAAAGTTGTCAATCTTTCTTTATTTGATCCTGTCATATCACGTAATTGATATTTACCTTGTGTATCAACAGAAACAAATATAATTTTATTCCAATATTTTTTAGGATATTCATCACTAGGTAAGCACATTACGTGTGTACCTTCTCCGCCAACTTTACCACTTCTAGAAATTGGATACTGTAGTATATATTCTTTTATCATTTTATTATATGATTCAAATGTTTTAAAATTTGTTATCATTATTATCAATTATTTTTAAAGTGCAAATATACATATTTTTGTCTATATATATAAATAATTTTATATTTTTAACAAACAATATTTTAAAAAAATTATATATTAGATAAATTAAAATCAAACACAAATGGCAACAATACCTACATCAATTTCTTATAAATTCTCAATGGATTTAATACAATTAGCATTTTTCTTAGAAAAAGTTCATGATTTAACAGCGATAGATAATGAAATTCTATTAAAAATAGACAAAGAAAAAATATTACTATACGCTGCTGTTGGTGAAAAAAATAATATAAACGCATTCAAATCATATATTTTTAAAACAGATGAAATTTTTTCATTTGTATCAGATATAGAAAAAGAAATAAGATTTATTATAACCGATGCAAAAAAGTTTGAAATTACTCTTAGAAATTATTTAGATTATCAAGAAACCATAAAATGTGAATTTTTTATGAATGATGACACTTATGTAGATAATTTTAAATTAAAGAATTCAAAACTAAAATTAAGTATAACTGGAGGAGATTGTAGAGCAGTAAATACTAATATTGACATGAATATGATTGCATCAGTTCTAAATAAAGATTTAATAGATTTTCAATTTTCACTTGATAAAAATTCCTTTTTGAAAATAAAAAAAATAGGCAGTATAGACAGTGAAAATGATATTTTAACATTAAATGTAATTGATAATGCACTTACAATTGGTGAGAATAATTGGGATTTAGAAATATGTAAAATTGAGCATGATGAATTATCTATAACTTTTCCTAAGAAATATTTCAAATCTATAACTTTTACAGAAAATGAAATAACAGTATATGTTTTTGATACTTTTATATTAATTGACAATGCAAATACCACATTACTAATTTCATTAGAACTAATAGTATAAAAAAAGAGTCAATTTAAATTGACTCTTTTTTTATATTTTCTATCTTACATAATTTATAATTTCTAAGTTCTTTAATTGATAATGTTTTATCAATTTTATTCATACTTGCAGTTTCACTATAATAACCATTAGATGTTCCATACCAACGTATAGTTACATAACCTTTTGATGTACCAAATTTATAAAATGACCAAGTACCAGATTCTGATGCATTTTTATCATCTTCATATGATTCTTCTGCTTGAATTAATTTATATCCTATCAAATCATCCAAATCTCCATTTATATCTTCTATTGATACACTTTCACAACAATCATCATAATGACATAACTCATAAATTTCTCCATTTGATAAATAAAATGTTATATTATCTTCATTATTATCATCATTTACACATTTATCTATCTTAATTATAATCTTACCTATTAATTCCTCATACACTGAATACATACAATTTATTTTAATTTTATTTTTAATCCCATTTTTTGCATTTCTAATATTGCTTCAGCATTTCCTATTGCATCATCAATTGGATGATGTGAGTGATTTGTTTTTCTTAAATGCTTCCATTTTGCATAAGAATCTTTCATCATACCACAATATAAATCTCCTATTCTACGACTTGACCATCCAAAAGGATTCTCACCTGTATATTTAATCATATACCAATTTATCCAAGAAAAGTCATATCCATTATTATCTGATATTAAAATTGGCCTACCATTTGAGTTTTCTAATATCCATTTTGTGAAATTCAACATCACTTTTTCTGGATCATCAAAAGACTCATGCTCCTCTCTTGAGAATCCACTAATTGATAGTGATTCTTTATCATAAACCTCAGAAATTGGTTTTGTTTTACCATAAAAAGTTTTAGTTAAACTTGGTTCAACTATTACGGCACCGAAGCAAACCATTGAGTTTTCACCTAACAATTTTCCATCAGATTCAACATCTACTACAATATACGACATATTTATTCTCTATTATATTTTTTATATGTTGGTAAAGATGGTTTATAATCAGTACCCCATAAGTCTGAGGTTATCATCAAATCAGCAGAATGACGATTACATGCAACTGGAATATCATGTAGTCTACATTGACGTAGTAACATCTGAATATCTGCTTGATGTGGATTTGCATTAAGATCATCAATCAAAAATATACACATATCAATTTCATCTTTAACTACCATGGATGCTATTTCTGCGTCACCTCCAAGTGGTCCAGAATTCATAATCATCATTGAAACTTTATCAATATTTTTAGATTCACAATATTCATCTAAACATTCTTTAATTAATTTACCTGTTGTTCCAGTACAAACCAATTTATTTTTCTGTAACGTTTCTGCGTTATATTTAACCCATTCAATCATATCAGATTTTCTGTAATCATGAGCAATCAATGCAATCATTTTATCTATTATCATATTTTTATCTATTAAATTTTTACTATATTTCTAATGAAATAATATTTACCATTGGAACATTCTCTGAACCACCTAAAATATTTTTCCTTCATTTTTGTTGTTCTTATTAGATATTTTTCATATTTTTCATCACCTGACCATTTATTACATGAACAAAACTCAGTATAAAAATAGTTATCCTTAGCATATTCGCCTTTATAGTTTAATCCATATATCTTAATACAATATTCAAATGTATTTAATGTATCACAATTAGTAAGTTCCTGTATTGTAGGCGTATCTATCAATTTTAGTTTTTCTAAAAATACTTTCTTTGTCATTTTAAATGTCTTCTAATTTTAATTTTGAGAAATTTTCTTCAAATACTATATTTCTTGGCGGCTCTTCAATAAAAAACATATTAGCCATCTCTTGATTAGAATAACCATTAAGATTAATTTTTGTTCCTGAATACGCAATTATGAATTCTAAATTATTATTTTCTTTAGCAAATAAATATAATTTTTTTATTTGATCAATAATGTATTCAGAACTCACTGATGGATGATTATATTTAGTCAAATTTTTTGTTACTATTGCATAGGATTGTCCTTGTAATCCACATGATTGTCCATATATAGCACCAAATCTTTCTTTAGCTTTAAGTGCTGCACCTTTTCCGTGTCTTCCTTGTGTATTAGAACCAAACACAAATATTTGATTTGACTTTAATTTTAAAATATTTCCTTTATACGTTTTCATATACAAATATACAAAAAAATTTTCATAAAAAAAAGAGGATTATAAAATAATCCTCTTTTTAACCTTTTAATCGTATGATTACTTTTTTGTAGTAGCTTCAACAGATGCTTGTCTATAAGGAGTCACCAATTTCTTAATTTCACCAAAAGCTTTTCTAACTTCAGCTTCTGCTGTTTTATTTCCTTTTGTGACAAATTTTTCATGTTTTTCTTTTACAATTTCGAATTGTTCAAGAATTTGTGCATAAATTTCTTCCATAATATATTTTGTTTGTTTTTATAATCAACTCATTGATTGATTTTTTAGAATATATCTTAATTTGTTAATAAAGTTTTATTTTTATTAATAAATTATATTAATCTAATATGATTATATATTATTAGATGATGGTCCTGTTTTGAGATAATTCACCAATAACTTTCAATTTTTTATTTCTTTCATATTTTAGAACATCTGACTCAGTAAATGATTTCCTCATATCAGGATATTGATAGGTATCCCACCATTCACTACCATCATATTCGCCTCTTTGCATCCATACTGCATCTTCACAAAATATTACACCATATAAATTTTGACCACCAAATCCATCATCATATTCATGATTCAATGATTCTAAAAAAATATCATATTCATTTTTATTGAATAATGGTTTTAATTTAATATCATGCTCAATTCCATCTATATCTCTATAATTTATTTCTGATGCTATCAATTTGTAGCTTGATATTGTACTCAAAAATTCAACTTTAGCATTCTTACCATCTCTCATATAATATATAATTTTTTAAAATTCTTCTTCAAGAGCATTAATTAACTTAGGCATATTTGCAGAATAAAAACCTGCCGAATTAATACATCCCAATTCAATTATTTTATATTCAGGATTACCATCAATAATCACTTCACAAATATCCATCACAAAAGAATTTGATATATTATAAATACTAACCATTTCTTTGCAAAATTCTAATGCTCCATCATCAACTAATTCACTTCTATTAATAAAATATCCCATTCTATATAGACTTCCAGTCACAACTTTTCCTCCAACTATCCAAAACCTAAATTCTTTTGTTATTTTTTTAACAGAACTAACTTGAATATCAGTATCTTTTGTTAATGAAGTTTCATATTCACTATTCAAATGATTATCTCTAAATTCTATCCATTCATACATATCAAATACCTTTCCAGTAAATGTTTTTGTATCTTCACACGGTCTAGCAAAAAATAAAGTCCTTTCATTAATATCATCTCCAAATTTTTGAACTATTGAATCATAATTCAACAAATTTTCCTTGTAATATTTACTATAAACTCTATAATCATGATTATCATTCAATTGAGAACCAGGAAACCATTTGTATTTTTTTGCTAATCTTGCCATTTTAACAGAACCAAAGCAAAATACATCTTTTCTATTAGTTTTAAACTCAAAATCTTCTACAAATGGCAAAACCTTAACTACTTCATAAGGTAATTTCATTCTATCTAATGTTTCAACTAAATTATCATAATTTTCTTCTTTGAAAGTATTTTCTTGTATTACGTAGTACATTTTTATTTTTTATATTTATTATCTATTTAAAAAATCTAAATTTGTTTATTAATATATACAAATATGAAAACAAAATTTGAAATATTTATCAATGAACATATATCACCTGATAGAACAAGATCACTAAAATATAAAACAGAATTACCATTAAATGACGAAATTTTTATGTCAGCTGTAGAAAATACAACAGGAACAAAAATATTAGATGATGGACTATTACTAAATGTTGTTCGTTACCAAAAGCCAGAACAAGACGGAGAAACATCAATAAGAACTGGTGTATTCTATCTACCAATTGAAGATAAAAACATCAAAGAATATAGAGGAGGAAAAAGTGGATATGGAGGAACAGATAAATACGAAGGTGAAATTTTATTAAAAAATCCACTTTTTATAAAAGGAGCTACTGGCGGTAAAGTACCTGAAAATGCATATGATAAAATTAATGGAAAAGGTTCAAATAAAAAATTATTAAATGATATTTACGAGTTCATATTAAGAAAACGTAATATACAACCAGAGAATATAGGAGAATTATTAACTAAATACAATAAAAAATCTGATTATAGTGAAAATTGTGATTTAGGATATGATATGATAATAAATAGTAAACAATCAAATCTAATAAGATATGCAATCCAAGAAAATATAATAGCAAATTCTGTTAGAGATGCTGGATATGATTCAGTTTTAGGATATAGTAGAAGAAGAAACGGAGATTATTATATTTCTGAAATATTTGATGTAAGAGAACTAACATATCCTTCAAATGAATGGGAAGCAGATATACACAGTAAATTTTTATGATTTGTGCTCTTGGTGGGAATCGAACCCACAACCCTTTCCTTAAGAGGGAACAGCTCTACCATTAAGCTACAAGAGCATTTTAATGTCAAAAAAGATTACAAAGGTTGTCAACCTTTACTGATGACTAATCAGTGACTATCAGAATCGAACTAAGGCTTCCAGCACTTCATCAATAATCTTTTTTTTGGGGTGAATATTCGGATTCGAACCGAACCTTTTAGGACCACAACCTAACGTGCTAACCGCTAACACTATATCCACCATATATTTGGTCACCAGATGGGATTCGAACCCACATTAACTATTAAGTATTCCTGAACCACAATCAGGGCGGCATCCCTTACCGACTACAAGTGACATATATAATATTCACATTCTGAATATTTGCGGAAAATGGGGGACTTGGACCCTCACACCGATTTAACTCGATGAACAGTTTAGCAAACTGCGCCAATACCAATTATGGACTTAATTTTCCTTATGTGGAGATTATTGGTTTTGATCCAATCTCTCATGCTCTTCAGGCATACGCTTTCACCAGATTAGCTTAATCTCCTTTTTAATAATTTGCGGTAAGTTGAGGACCCGACCCCCATCCGATTAAACGAAACCTAGTTTTCAAGGCTAGTCGCCACTCCAATTGACTGCTTAACTTACCATTTTTTGCGGAAGTAGTAGGACTTGAACCCACACGCCGTTTTTAGCGACCTACTGTTTTCAGGACAGCTACCCTTAGACCAACTGGGCTTATACTTCCAAGTTATAATATTCTACTCTTAGAATATCATTGCACGCCAGGCAGGATTTGAACCCACGAACCTTACGGATTGGTTTTGGAGACCAACAGCTTTAGCCACTTGCATACTGACGCATATTTTTGTGGGAAGAATGGGACTCGAACCCATAACACTCACGGCTTCAACGTGATGCTCTACTCATTTGGAGCTACCTTCCCTTATACCATTACTTGTTTTTATCAAGTATTATTTTTCTTTCATATTCTAAATCTAATTTCTCAATCACTGAGAATGGTGAAACACCTATTCCTGAATATGTAATATCTTCAAATCCATTTTCTTTTGTAATTAGGCTTTCATCTTCTGATATTGCACCTGAATATTTATCATATCCTTTTTTATGTTCAATATCACCTGTACTTGGATTATATGATCCCCAACTTGATGATCTTTTTGAACCAATTGGTTCCACATAATAACTTTTACCTGTTTTTAATGACTTAACAATGAATCGTCCTGTTTCATCTCTTTGTGTCATAAATTTTTTGTCGAAATCTAACTTTACCCCATGATTTTATATTTATTTTTTATAATAGCTTCTCACCATTCCGATGGATAATTTTTATGCCCAGCCTAACTGAATAACTGTCATCCACTATGACAAATGTGAACCGTGTGAGATTTGAACTCACGACCTTAAAATTAAAAGTTTTAAGCTCTACCAACTGAGCTAACGGTCCATTGTGTACCTGATGGGACTTGAACCCACGACCTAATGTTTAAAAGACATTGGCTCAACGACTTACGTCTCCAACCGAGCTCCAGGTACATAATTTATTTCATATCTAATATTTCAAAGAACTTATTTAAACAAAAAAAATCCAAACTTTTTGAGTTTGGATTTATATTTCTTTTTTACATTTATTAATGTTAGCTTATATTAACAATAAGACAAGAAGTATCTGTTCCAAACTTGGTTTTTCTAAACCAGAATTTAAAGGATTTTGATGAACTACTATGTTTACTTATTGCTCTCATGATTTCTAAAATTTTATCTTGTTATGTTTTTTATTCTTTGTTATATATAATAGAAAAAATATCATTTTTTTCTATTTTTGATTTCTTTTAATATGATAGTACAAAAGTACAATAAAGTTTTCAATCTACCAAACATTTATTGAATTATTTTCGATTTATTTTATTTAATCACTATATTTTATTGATAATCTGCTGTTTGAATAATTCCAAACTTATGAAAATATCTTAATGGTCTCCATTTGTGATTATTCACATAGAATCCCCATTTATGATATGATTTTGAACACAATAAAATTGTCCAAGCTCCTTCTTTTGGTATATCTAAGTAATGTCTTTGTTCTGCTTTCATAAAACGTGGCTTCCATGCTTCAGCTAAATACTTAACAGGATTTCCATTTTCATCTGGTATTACATTAAAGTATTTGCCTTTTATTATTATTGATATTAAATCACATGAGTGATCATGAAAAAAACGTCTATCATCTGATCTAAGCCAGTGGTGTAATCTAAATGAATATCCAAAAATAATTAATGTCCATCTATATAAATATGGACATTCTTTTATTCCCATAGGTTCTTTAAACCTTATTTGAAATATTTTTCCAAATGGAATATCCTTAAAATTTTTAAATATTAAAATTTTTTCCATTTTTCATAATTTATTGTCAGTTGGGAAGGATTCGAACCCCCTATCTTTTGCCTGTTATGATATTAACAATATTAATCTCTCATTTTCAGTCATTCTCCACATTAGCTAATTATATTGAATCACTTACTTCTTTAAAATTTTTTCTTATTAATACGATTAGAATTAACTAATCCAACTGCTCTACCTATTGAGCTACCAACCGATCTCTTATATTTTAAAACAAAATTACAATAAAGTTTTTAATCTACCAAATATATATTGTATTATTTTTGAAATATTCATATGCATATAAACCATTTGAATTGACTTCATGATTCTTTGTGCTGTTTTTGTGAGTATTTTTACTATTATAAAGTCCATTTTGTGAACAACTACACAACATCACAGAAACAACGAAAACTAATAATACACTTTTTGATTTCATAATTTATTTTTTAATTATTATTTATAGTACAAAAGTAATACAATTTATTCAATATACCTAATATTACTATATTATTTTTATTTTTTTTATTTCTAAGTCATCAACAGTCGAATTATCTTTTTCTAATTCACCATTTTTATTAAAAAATGATATGTCATTGATTATCTTATCTTTTCCTAATTTATAAAAAGATAGTGTTTCATTACAATCACTTCTACTTGCAAAAATCTCAGGATATTTACAAATTATTTTATATGTTGTCTCACTACCTTTAAATCCAAATGATGTATTATTTAAATATAATTCCTTATCTTTAACTTTAATTACATACATTGGTTCTTGCTTAGTGAAATCTTCAAATGTTCTCATTCCTATTGTTTTTTATTTCTCTTGTTATAATTTCTGTACAAAATAAAATTAATCCAGACAATCCGATAAACAAATAATTGTTGCTTATTTGTTCATCTAAAATAATAATATTATACATAATTATAATATTCGATATCATAACTAATATCACGAAAATATTATTAAATATTTTATTAAATTTTTTCATAATTATTTTTTAAAATTATTAAATTTTTAATCATATGCAATCCAAATACCGTCAAATTCTTCAACTTCAAATAATGATTCATCTCTACGTCTACCTAACATTTTTAAGCTTTGAATAGCTTCATCAATATCTACACCAGCAGCAATAAAATTTCCACCAATGAAAATATTTGGTTTTATTTTTTCATGTTCATTTCGAACTCTATCATATTCTTCTTTGCTATGTTCAATAGCCTGTATTTCTTTTGAAAATTCACTAAAAAAATTATAATTTTTAGGAGTTTTTGAATTTGTAATATGCCAAACTTTCTTAGCTCTTGTGTCCTCAAAAATCGCAGTTTTATGAAAATTTATTTCTAAAAATCTACATATTTTATCTTGTATAATTTCATCTGATGTTTCTAAAATTCTTCTTCTCATAATTTCTTTGTGTTATTTTTAATTGTGTCACAAAGATAAAGTATTTTTTTATCTCTTAAAAATAATTATATAAAATATTAATATTATTTATATTTTATACAATTATTTTAAGATATTATTCTATATCAACATCAAATCTAATACCATTTGAATCATAATAATACATATCAATTCTATCATATGAAGTATACCATTCATCATTTGGAATAGTATAAGAAAAGAAATTATCTTCTTCTTGATAAGGTGCTAAATCATCAAATTTATTACTTAATTCATTTCTACATTCACAAAATCTACCCCATTCAACAGCACCACCATAATTGTGTTTGCATCTATCTTTTCCATATCCATACCATTTAGCGGTTTCTTCCACACTATTAAATCCTAATCTACCTTTATTATCAAGTTCCACACAGGCATCAATAGAATCAATAAAATCTGATACATATTTTTTAAAAACCAAATTTTCTAATTTAGATTTATCAAAAACAAAATTTAATTTTTCAAAACCATCTGCATCACCTTCCATAAAAGTGACTACAATTTCATAACAATCTTTTTTATTTAATTGCTTTTTATCTTTATTAATCTTAAATTCCTTCATATTTTCTAATTTATTACCAAATAAGGCATACCTCCAGGTAGAACATTCCACAACTCTCTAGGCATCAAATACGTCATTTTATCAACTGCTATACCTAAACAAACCAATTCATCAACAGTAACATGAAAATCTGTCCATTGAACCCCATTCTTATCCTCACACATATTGAGAAATGACCATCCATCACCAGTTCCTTTTTTAAAATTATCAGGTAAATCATTTAGCATATCTGATATGTTGGATTTATTTTCTTCCAATTTTTTAACACAAAAATTAGCTTTGGTTAATACACCATCTACTATTTTTGTTTCTACACTATCATTAGATAAACATTTTTTAAAAATGTCGTGTACATTTTCTGCAGTTAGATTCATAATTATTTATTTTTTAAATATTCTTGATATTGTTTTGGATAATTATCAATAATATGTTGTTTGTGTTGTTTTTTACTCCACATATCAGCACAATCAAAAGCATCTTTTCCATCAAGATCTATATCATTATATCCATTAGTTTTAATACTCAAATCAGCACCATGAGACATCAATGCATCTATAACATCCAAAATTTTTGAAGATTTATACTTATTTGATAATATTTCCATCAATGGGGTTGAAATGATATGTTTATAAGGTTTATTAACATCACATCCGCCATTTATAAGATTGACAGCAACTTCCCATTGTTGTTGATCTATTGCATATAATAACAAAGTTTGTAGAACATTACCTCTATCACTAGTATCTTTATTTTCGGGTAAATCTCCTATATAAGAATCTAAATCACCTCCATTTTTAATATATTCTCGTACTTCTTCTAAATCTCCAATCTTAACTGCTTTTATAATATCATTTTTCTTTTTTACAGGAATTGAATTTGTATCAATTTTATCTAATTTTGGGTTACCATAATCAGCAATATATTCTATGAAATCATCTGAATCTGTTATTTTTTTACCATCTATTTCAACTACTGCAGAAGTTTCATCTTCACATTTACCAAGACATATCCAAATAGATTCATCAGAATTTTTAACTAATTTTTTTGCTTTTTTCTGTGTTAGTTTATTAGGATAAAAATCATAACCATCTTCACCATCAGAAGGTGATATACATAACATAACTTCACTTGAGCCACAATTTTTACATTTACACTTCATGGTCCTTTTTTGTGGAGCAACAAATGTCTTGAAATTTGAAACATTTGGTTGTGCACCAGTTTCACTCACACTTAAAATTTCATGTTCTGATGATGTCACATTAATTAAATCTTTCGTGTCAGAATTTCTAAAAACTCTAATGATAGAATCACCTTTACCAGATTTTGACACTCTTTTCCATGATGATGCACGTACTAATGAGTAGTTTGGAAGATCTTTTTCAATGAAATAATCAACAATTGCTGCTACACAATCTGAGGTTTCAATTTTCATATTATTATTTATTATTTACCACAAAGATAATAAAATTATATCAAATAAAATAATTTTTTAATTATATTTCGCATAATTTTCTTCTTCTACTAATATCAATTAAATCTTTCAATTTATTCATATGATGAATCTTTTATAATATTTCCTAATTTATTTTTTCTATCAATTTTTAATTTAAGTAAATTATACTCACTTAAATTATTTATTATTATTTTTTCTACAAATGGCATCATAACATGATCTCTTTTAAAAAAAGATGTTATTATAGTATAATCCTCATTTTTCAATTTTGAAAAAATATAAGGAATTTCTATTATTTCATTAAATGTACCCCAATTACAATAATTAGTTTTCCAATATTTTTTTAATCTACCATTTTTTGACAATTTTGGAATTGAATAGCCTCCAGTAGGATTCACACTATAAACAACTTTAATAGAATTCAATTCAGTTCTAATATTATCAAGTTCAATTGAGCATAAACAAGTACATATAACTCCCTTTCTTGAATAATTTTTAGGTGTGGTAAAACAATAATCTAAATTACTTGATTTAATCATGTTTATATTATTTATAAGATTTTAAGATTTTATCAGTGTCTCTTTTAATATCTCTTTCTTTTATGTGTTCTTTTTTACTATATGTATTTTTACCTTTTGCTATACAAATAGTAACCTTACAAAGTCCTTTTTCATTTATAAACATATTTTTAGCTATAATAGTAAATCCTTTTTCTTTTACTTTCTTACGAATTTTAGACAATTCTTTCTTTTTAAGTAAAAGTTTTCTTTGTCGTCTTGGTTCATGATTATATCTATTACCAAATTCATATTCATCAATATGAGAATTCAATAAAAATAATTCATCACCTTGAAAAGCACAATAACTATCAACAATAGAAGCTTTACCTAATCTAATTGATTTTATTTCTGTTCCAACTAATATAATACCTGATACAAAATTATCAAGTAGTTCATATTCATAAGAAGCTTTTTTATTTTTAATTATCATTTTTTAATTATTAATTTGAGTGTAAAGATACACATTTTTATTTATATACAATAATATAATTATATTATTTAATATAAATTATCAATATCATAATTCCAGAAATTCAATTTTCCTTTTATATTTTCAATTGGAGCATCAAATAATATTGGATTTTTTAATATCCAATGATATGTACCTTTTTCAGCCCAAATTGAGTTAGAATTTATTATACAATCAACAATTTCAACACTTCCTATAATTGAACCAAATTTCATTTTTTTATTTATATCAAATAAAATATTATTTTGTTGTTCTATACTCATAATAGCATCTGATATTTTTTTAGAAGAATGAATCAATACTCTTCCTCTAAAATTAGTTTTCCAACTACGATTTTCAACATCTTTTATTCCTGAACATATTAGATATGACCATGGTTGTTTCACTGAAATTGTTTTCATTATTATTCAAATACGTTATTATCATAAAATTTTTCAATTGCTTCTTTATAAAACAGCACTTCTTTCATATTAATTGGTTTAAAATGATGTCCATCTACACCAACATCTAGTCCATATCTTTTTACCATTTGTCTACCGTGTATATGTCCAAATAGAGTAAAATACTTTTTATCAGCATTTAATGGTTCATGAGTCATAAATAAATTATCTTTTTTATCAAATTCTTTAAATGGTAAAACCTTTTCATCATCAATATTAGTAGAAATTATCAAATCATTATACACGTTTTTAAACCCTTTTTTCAACAACATTTTCTTAAATAAATTAAAATCACCTTTGTAATCTTTATTCATTTCATCAATTTCATAATTTCCTAATATTAAAAATATATTACCATTCAATTTATTAATGAATGAATAATCACCAAAATCACCCAAATTATAAACATTATCATTAGGTTTAACTACTGAATTCCAGAAATTAATCATACATTGATTCATTTCTTCAACTGAAGTGAAAGGACGTTTAGATAATTCTAGTGTTCTTTTACTTCCAAAGTGATCATCAGATGTAAAAAAAGTATCTGGTTTAGAATTAGATAAAAAATCTATTTTATTTTTAACTTCGCTTAAAACATCTTTATAATTATTAAGAACTTTAACATTATAATCGTTTTCAAGTCTATTTTTAATATATCTTTTCATTGGAAATTCATCATCAATTCCAATTATTATTTTCTCACTACATTTTGATATCCATTCACCGACTTCAAATCTAGTAGTTTGACCATACATTCTACCTTCTATTTTTTCTTCTTCATTTGGAATCCAAAAAACTAAAATATCAGATTCATTTAAATATTCTGTCTCCCATTTTACTTGTTCATCAAAATTAAATTTTGATTTGTCTAATGATTTTCTTCTTGGATTAGTAATTACTAAATTTTTATATCCTGATAAATCATTACATATATCATTTTGCCAATTAGGAGCACCTTGAATAGGACCACCTAAAAAAACACACACATTATTTCCTTTTTCTTCATCAAATCTTTCTGGACTTGTTATAATTTTTGTCATTTATTACTTTTAATTTTTATAATATGATATACTCATATTATTTATATTTGTTTCTATTTTAGAATTTCCAACTGACACTATCTACATAGGATTGTTTAAATTTTAAAATTTCTTTATTCAATTCATCTTCATCATTAATAGCTTCTAATTGAGAAATTTTAATCAATTGTTTAGTTTCATTTATAGTAAAAACACGCCTACCACTATCATTAGTAAGAGTATCTATCAACAAATCTGTTCTTGTTTTCATATTTTAATTTTTTTTATATTAGATGTACGATTTTTTTTGCGGCTTTAACACAACCCATAACATCTTTTTCACAATAATTTTGAATTTTATCTAATTCTTTAGTTTCCCAAAAATATTTATGAACATCTTTACCAGCCATTAAATCTTTTGGACTATCAACATTTAAAGAATATAACATTTCATCAAATGATACAGGTTCTAATGTGCCAAGACTTTTCCAAACCTCAGCTAGATCAACAACATTCATATCCCATGGCTTAACACTATGAGTTTTAAGAATTTTAGGAATTATATATCCATACTTCAGCATTTTTCTGTTTAGCCATGGTATATCAAATCCTTTTATATAAAATCCACTCAAACCTAATAAAGAATTATTAGATACATTCATTAGTGATTGCTGAGTTTTTTTAATTATATATTCTTCATCCTCATCACATATTGACATCATTTTAATTTCATCATTTTTAGTTATTCTAGACATAGAAACACAAACAACTCTACCAAATTCTGGTATCAATGATGATTTATTGAGATAAACATCATTTGGATCTTCTTTCCAATCCAAAAATTGTAAACTTTTTCTATCTAATTTACGCATAAAAAGATCATATCCTCTAATATCATCTTCTTTTAGAGATGATAAATTTGGATAAAATCCTGCAGTTTCAATGTCAATATATACTAAATCTTTATAATCCATTTAATATTTATAAAATATTATTTGAATAGTTTATTTAATTTCTCTATTTTTTCTGATCTTATAATATTATTTATTAATTTAGATTCATCATTTACTATATCATCAAATGAACGAATATTATATAAATCTGAGATGAGTTCATCTTTCTGTTCAGTTGTTAAATTACATGATGATTTTTGTTTTATATTCAAACCTACATCATATAAATTTATCAATTTTTCTTTTCTAAATATTTTTCTTGCTTCATTATAATATTTAATATGAACATCCTTATACTTAATGAAAGTTGTTAAATCTATCTGTTTTTTAAAATTAATAGTACAATAATTCCAACACAAATTATATGCTTTATAATCTAATAAAGTAGGCTCTTCTATCATTTTTCTTTTTTCTTTCTATTTGCTAATATTTGTTCTCTACTAATAATAAATTTTAATTTTTCATTAGGTGAATCATTAGTATAAGGCTTAATATCAACTCTTTTGTTTGATATTTCAACATATTCTTCATTAATATCAATTCCTATAAAATTTCTATTATTCATCTTAGACATTTTACAAGTAGTAGCTGAACCACACATAGGATCTAATACTATATCTCCTTCATTACTCCATGATAAGATATGATCCTCTGCCAAACTTTCTGGAAATGCAGCAGGATGAGCATATGCAAATTTATCTTTTGTGGTAAAACCTGCTCCATTATTTATATGCCAAACATTATATCTATACCCTAATTTACTAACAGTGAAACTTTTGCTTTTTTTTAATTCACCATCTTTAGTTCTAGCACTTGGAGTTCCAAAATTTTTACTTCCTGCCCAACGATTCTCTTTATCACGAAATAAGTTAACAGTTTTAGGCTTACCCTTTGAAAATACAAACATATATTCAAATACTTGTGAGTATCTACCTGATTCAGGAAATGCAGGTCCATTCTTGTGATATATCATTGTATCATGAATATTGAAGCCTATTTCTTTGAATTTTAATGCTTGTCTAAAAGAATCACCACTCTCAGAGCCATCAACTATCTGATCACCAATAACCCAAACAACAACTCCTCCATCTTTAGTTATTCTATATAATTCCTCTACCATTGGTATAAATGGAAAACTATAACCATCAAAATGATCTTTATCTTTTATAATTCCTTTGTATGTTCTTAATGAACCATATGGTGGAGATGTAACGGTCAAATCTATAGAATTATCAGGTATATTTTTCATCACATCAACTGCATCTCCACATATTATTTTATTTAAAAATTTATTCATAATAATGTTTTTATTTATCTATTATATAAATAAAAATTGATTATGTTTAACAAAAAAAAGAGAATACAAGTTAATGTATTCTCTTTTTATTAAATTTAATGTGATATAATTACTCTAAATATCATTTTTCATAATTATTTTTTATAATATCAAAATGAATATATTTCATTATTTCAACCATTTTAGAATCTCCAATTGCTTTACCAGGATCATCTGATAATTTAACACAAGGAACTCCATTCATACGAGTAAGTTTAATTACCATATTCATTGGTTTACTTTTTAAATTCGTAACACTCTCTTTTTTGAAATCATTTGTAAAATGAGTTCCAATACCAAAAGAGCAAAGAATTTTATTTTTACAATATTCTATCAATTCAATAGCAGAATAAACATCCAATGCATTACTAAAAATAATAGATTTTGTCATTGGATTAATATTTAATTTTTTATAATTTTCAACAATTTTATCAGTGAAAAGGTGAGCATCTCCACTATCATGTCTAACACTATCCCACAATTTTGCATCTTGTAAAGAAAAATCAGATAAGAAAGATTCAAGTCCAAAAGTATCAGGTAACATTGTACCTAAGTCACCTTGAAATGTTTCTTGCCATCTTTTCATGAAAATCTTATTAGGATGATTAAGACTTTCTAATGCTGCTACACCAGATATAGCCTCATGAGCACATGTTCCTGTAGCTTTAACACCATGCTTCATTGCAAGAAATGGATTACTTGTACCAACAAATCCTGTATATTTACATAATTCACGAACCACAATATCTTGTGTCATAAAATTACGTCTTCTGCGAGTACCAAAATCAGCAAATGTCGCTCCAGCATCACTTAATAGTTTTCCTTTTTCGTTGATTAATTCTACTTGTCCATCCATGTTCCAATCTTTATCCATCACTTTGAAATAAACTTCTGATATGATAGCCATCAAAGGAACCTCCCAAAGTATTGCATCCCTCCAAAAACCTTCAATTTTTATGTTAAGTTCACCATTTTCTTCGTGAGTGATATTAACTTGTGAAGAATTAAATTTATATGCAGCTAAATATTGACGAGCAGAGACAGAAATATAACCTACTTTTTCTTTCAAATAATCATACTCATCATCAGTCAATTTCAAATTTTCCATCAATTTGATTTGTTTTTTGATAATTTTGATAGATTTACGATTGAAAATCATAGATTTATCACGATTATTAAACGTATATTCTCCTTTCGCATCAGGATAATGTTCTATGACAAACTGCATCATACTTAACTTGTAAAGGTCAGTATCTAAAATACTGTTGATAATTTGTTTCATTTTAATTTGTTTTAATTTGAATTATTTCACAAAGATAATACTTTTATTTTTAAATACAATAAAATATTTAGTTTATTTTTTAGAATATGGATTTTTACTCAAATATGAATTATAATATTCTTTATTTCCAGTAACTTCTTCACCTAACCATTCTGGAATATCATATGATTCATCTTCACTACTAAGTTCAACTTCAGCAATAGTTAATCCTTCATTCTCACCATGAAATTCATCAACTTCAAATATGTGATTTCCAACTTGAATATTATAACGAGTTTTATCTATTTTACCATCTCCACATAATAACATCAATTCTTTTGCTTCATCAACTAATATTTCTTTTTCAAATTCATAGCGAGACACACCAGTTTCATTAGTTTTTCCTTTGATAGTTATATATGCTTTATCATTTTTAATGCGAATTCTAACTGCAGGATTAGATGAAATATATCCTTGAATAATTTTATATTCATTAACTGATAATGATTTATATTCACCTTTAACAAGAAATTTTCTTTCAATTTCTTGAGGCATTGGTTTTCTACCCATTTGAAATAAAATTTTTTGCTGAATATGAACAATAGATAAGCAAATTTCATCTATTCTATTTTTTATTTCTTCAGTTTGTTCTTGACTTTCAAGATATTTCAACCTTTCATTCATTTCATCATAAATTTCCTTATACATTCCAATCATACTTTTTTTTTATTTTATTTAGTTCTTCTAGTTTTTCTTTTCTTATTTCAATTAAAGTTTTTTCTATTTTAGGTTTTATAAACCAACTATTTATTTCACCTGCATTCCATCTGCTACTTCTATATAAATCAAATTTTTTCTTTTTTATTTCCAAATATCCTTTCAAGTCAAAAAAATCTACAATTTCACGCATATGTAAATCATAATACTTAGTTGGAATATTAGTAATAATATCTGATACAAATGTTTGTTCGCAAATAATATGTCCAGTTAAAGAATTCTTATAATATTTATTTTTTGATTCCATTTATTTCTTCAAGTTTTTCTTTTCTTATTACTAATACTGATTTATTGTAATATTGTGCTACATGTCCTGTGTTTTTTTCATATGAATGTTGCATACAGAATATGTATTGTGTTATTGGTTCTTCAAAACCTACAGAATGAAACCAATTATCATAATCTTTAAGATAAAGATGATATGCAAGTTCATCTAAATAACTACAATTTCCTAAATTCCAACATCCTAACGATTTATCAATATTCATTTTTATCAACAATACGATTAATTTTCATTTTATCTGCAAGAATCCATGATCCACCTTGAGATTCAGGTCTATCGTAAGTTTTTATACCTTCAACTTCAACTTCTACCCATACTCTTATTTCTCCACTTGATAGATTTTCTTTCAAGTGTGGAGCATTTGGAGTGAAACAGCAATGCCAACCAAATCTTTCAGAAAAACCATTTGTTGGTATAAGCTCAGCATTCATCCAAACATTAAAAGAATATACTTCTTTAGCATTTATAAATAAACTACCAAGAGTACCATTCTTTCTTTGTTTCATTAATTTATATGCTATCATTTTAAATTATTTATTTTTTCAAGTTTTCTTTTTCTATATTCAGACAATGTTTCAAATTCATCTGACATAAATGGTACGCATGTTTCAAATCCAACCAATACATATAAATCATAACCAGAATGATGGTTTACATATTTTATTGTATAATTTGAATCAAGAATTAATTCATCATAAACTATTTTATCAGGAGCATAACCAATATATATGACTCTATCACCTGCTTTACCTATCATTTTTAAATTACTTCAATTTCATCAGCAGAATTTACAACTACAATATTATAATCATTGACTAACATATCTACATAATTATTAATATCTTCATCTGAGCCAATTCCTTTACATCCTCCAAGGTTAAGAATAACATCAAATCCTGCATTTACCAAATCAATAACAGTTGATCCAACACAATAATTTGTAGCTAATCCACCAACTATAACAGTATCAATATGTTTAGAAATATACCATTCAATTAGTCCTGTAGATATTTTTTTATTTAAGTCATGATAGCAACTTGAGTAAGGATGTAAATCTGGTTCAAATCCCTTTGCTACAAAAAAGTCATAATCACACATTTTAGGAAGTCCTGATATAAGTTCAGATCCAAATGTACCTGATATACAATGAGATTTCCAAGCAATATCAACATTTTCTCCTTCTATTGTTGAAAATTGAGGATGTTCATCACTTGCTATCCAAATTGAATTAACAGGATGCATATCTTTTGATACTGTTTTATATTTAACAAGATTATTCTGTTTATTTAATTCATCTACAATTTTATCACCATCTGTTACAGGTAACTCAGTTGGACACAATGGAGTAAATCCATTTTGAGGATCTACATTATGACTTGCTGTTAAATTTTCAAATACTGTTATTTTTTTATCCATCATTTCATTTTTTAATATTTTTTTTATAATACTCTTCGACTTTTCCAAAATGCTCTGACCAATTATCAACTAAATGAACATTTGATAAATCTATTCTTATTTTAATTACTGGTTTATTATTTTTAACTATAAATCTTTTCCTTCTATCTATTGAATTTACAGTATTAGTGAATATTGAATTTATATCACAACTATAAATAAAAATAAACTCTTGAAATCTTGAAATATTGTTTTTTGTGTCATGCAAATTAACAAATCCTAAGTCATGTTTACCAATATTTAGTTGTTCTTTATAATTATTTTCAAATATTTTACGATATTCAAGATATTTTTCTTTTTTCATTTATTGAGATATGATATTATAAGTATTTATAAATATTTTTCTTTTTACAATCCAAATATCATTTTTATCTTCTCTATTTCTACAAATGAAGTCACCTATATCTGATCTCTGAATGTTTATTTTTTTATCAAGAATAGAAACTTCTTCACCCCATAATCCTTTAATAAAAAAATGTTCCTTTTCCGTTACCCAAAAATCTGAATCATCAACAAATTCTGATAAATCTGTGGTAATTTCTATACATTCTACTGAGTTATCAGGTCTTGGTTCACAAATCATCCAACCATCATTATCAATACTAATAACACTATATTTTTGAAGAAGTTTTTTAGGCATTTGTTGCCAAACATCATTACTATCACCAAGACAAATAATAGATCCATCACCAAGAGGTTCTTTACCTTCTAATGTATCAACTAAAAATTTTGATAAAACATTTCTATCCACCATTATTGAAATTAGTGGTTTAGCTTTTATTGTTTTTGTCTTTTTAGCTATATTCCATTTAATTATTTCTTCTACTCTAATTCTTTTCATTTTTTATTTTTCCACCTTCATATCTAACTCTATAAAAACTTAAATATGATGTTAATGTAATTTTAATAATTGTAAGTTTATAAAACATATTTATTCCGAGATTATCAACAAAATATTTTTTTATATCATTCTTATAAAAATTAAAGAATTTTATTGAGTTTTCTGAAAATGAAAATGGAATACAATTAAATGTTGAGAATGGTAAACAGTTTAATATATATGAATTTTTTTCAACAACTTCATTATCAATTGTTCTCATTTTAGGTGAAGTCATTATTTTACCGAATCCACATTCTTCAGCATTTATATAATTATTATCATCATTGGTATTTAGATGAGTTTCACCACTCATTATATAATTTATCATTTCTTCTGTTGATAATGACTTTATTTTTTCTATTTTTTCATTTTTCAAATCTCCACTTGAGTGTGAAAATTCATAATTATCATAAAACCAAAAAAATCTATCATTTTTATCAAAGAAATTTTTCAAATCATCATAAACAGTTTTTAACTCTACTATATCTTTAAATGAAATCCAAACTTCATCTGAATCACTTTTAATACAATAAGAAACTAATATAGTTAAAGTTTTTTCGCTTACTGTAACATGATAATTTTTATTTCCAAAATTTTCCATTTAAAAATGTGTTTTTCTATATTCTAAATAATCATTATAATTTTCATCTAATATATCAATCATAGTACCAAATCCAATATCTTGAAGTGCTATTTTAACACCATCTTTTTCAATAACTTCACCTTTGGTTAATTTCTGAAAATCTTCTTCATTTAACATTATATTTTTAGCCATATTTTTAATATTTTAACAGTAACATGATTCTTTTTGTATTTTATTAATTCTTTCTGTGTCAGTTATTTTATAAACATCAATATCAATCAAATTTCTCAAATCAAAATCTTTCATACTATCAAATTTTGAATAATATCCTACTTCACAAGCATCTACTGATAAGTCTTTACTTTTAATTGAAATATCCATTACTTCAAAACAATGAATTTTATTATCAACTTTAATATCCACATAATTACCAATTATCACATTGACATTGGTTTCAAATGTTATATATGTACCATTTTTTACTCTTCTACCTGATGATACTATGAAAGCATTTGATACTTTACCTATTTTATTTTCCATTTTATATTTATTTTGTGCAAAGATACAATTATTTTTTATAATATCAAAATATTTTGAAATATAATTTTTTTATATGAAAATAAATTATTATATTTGTAATAAGAAAATTAAAAAAATGGAATTAACAAAGAAACAAATAGATAAAATAAACAATGAATGTACAATATCAGATCAAGGTATATTTATTGAACCATATGGATGTGATGGTATTAAAGAATTGATTGTGTATATGCGTTGGTCTGAAGGAGGTTCACAAGGTGGTAATTGTTGGAATGATGATGAGTCAGAAGAATATTATGGAGAGGACAAGCCAAAATTTAAAGCTCTTGATATGGTTTTAGAGCAATTAGCGCCAGGAATAACTTATCTTCAATTTAAAAAAATAGAAGAATCATTAGAATCAACAACTAAACATGATTGGGAATACTACGGTAATTATGATGATTATGGTATAGAATACATAAAATTAAAGGATTTGATAGATTTATTAGAATCTTTTTAATATATTTAATAAAAAGAGAGCCTAAGTGCTCTCTTTTTTTATTTATTTAACAAAATATAATTAGATTTTATTTATATAAATGGTTATCTTTGCATTGTCAATTAAACACAAATAATCATTTAAAATTTAATGTTATGAAAACAAATTTAAAAGGTAAAATTACATTAGAAATTGTACTTAGTTATATGGAAGAAAATAATCTTAGTGTTTCTGAAACTATTGATGCTATTCAGAAAAATTCTGATGAATATCCAGAAAGACCAATAAAGCCATATCTTACTAAGAAACACTCATTAGATGATGTTAAATTATATACAGAAAAACTTCAAAGATATGAAGAATCTCTTCCTGAATATAAAAAAATTAATGATGAATATCATAAATATTTTAATGATAGAAATTCTGTAATTGAAAATTTCATTAAAACTGAAAGTGGTCTTTATGATAATGTACCAGAAAAATATCAAAAAAAAGTATATAGCCTTTCATATTCCAATGGACATTCTGGTGGCTACAATGAAATCTATAATAACCTTGTAGATATAATAGAGATATTTGAATAATAACACAATAAACTATTAAAATGGAAAAAATTTTTAGAGTAAAATTAGAAAACAATGATTGGATATACTATAACCAATTTGGAATAGTATTTTCAGATATTATTACAGAAGAACGTACCTGTAAATACATACCAGAATTCAGTATTTTATCTGAAACAGAAGGACAATTCACAGGGATCACTGATAAGAATAATGTTAGAATTTTTGAAAATGATATACTATCTGATGATGATATCATGTACATTGTGGAATGGAATCAACAAAATACTTGTTGGTGGATTAATCCAATAAAATCAATAAAAGAAATCAAATCAAAGAATGATGATCTTTTCATATTACTTACAACATGTAATAGCAAATTGGGTAATGGTTATTATTCAAGAAAAGATATGGAAATTATAGGAAATATACAAGATAACCTGGATATAACATTATAATATATAAATTAAGTATCTGATATATAGTTAATTAAGATTAATATATAAATATATATAATATATATATCATGATCTTGCATCTTTTTATTTTTATACATGAAAATCAGGTTGTTATCCTTCCTGATTTTCGTTTTTTATTTGATTAAACTTTATTAATCATTTTTTATATCATGAGTTATGTCAAAAATAGATATTGAATATATAAAAAGTAAGATTTCAGAAGTATTAAAAAATGCTCATTCTGATCCCCGTAAATTTCTAATTAAAGATTATAATGATAGAATAAATTTTGCTTGCCCAGTATGTGGTGATTCACAGAAAGATCCTAATGCAAAAAGAGCAAACATTTACAAGGATAATCCTACATTTATGGTTTGCTTTAATGAAGGTTGCAGAGCTAGTGTTACTCATCTATGTAGTGATTTTAAAGTTGATATTGGGTTAGAAGAGAAACAAGCATTATATGATTTTGCGGATTCTCATATGAAATTTGATAGGAAGAAAGATGTTTATATTCCTGAAAATTTGAACAAATTAATTGATATTGATGAATTTTCTAATTATGTTAATGAGCATTCAGAACATCAAATATCAAAATTTAAACCTATACAATTTAATTCCGCTGCATATCAATATTTGAAATATGAAAGATTAATTGAAGATTTTGAAAATATTTATGAATGCGATTATCATTTGACTGATAGATGGACTGAGAAATGTATTGTGATGTTGAATAAGTCAGGTAAAAAAATGTTGGGAATGCAAATTCGAAATATGAAGCCTGGTGATAAGAGATTTTTTAAGATTTTTAATTTTGAAAAAGTATATTCAATTTTACATCCTGATGAAATATTAGATGAATTAGAAATGTTATCTTATAATAAGCTTTCTAACTTTTTTAATATATTGAATGTTGATTGGAATGAACCAGTGACAATATTTGAAGGAATGTTAGATTCATTATTTATGAATTATGAAAAATCTCATAGTAATTCTATTGGAGCAATAGGATTAAATAGTATTGACACTGACTTATCATTTTTATTTGATTCTGACTTAGATATTCAATTCTTTTTAGATCAAGATAATGTTGGTATAAGAAAATCTCAAACTCTCTTAGATCAAGGATATAAGGTTTTTTTGTGGCAAAAATTGGTAGAAGATTTATTAAAAAATAAGAAAGATAAATACGTTGCTAAGAAATATTTAATTAAAATTAAAGATTTGAATAAATTAGTTCAGGAAATAAAAGATATGGAAAAATTCAAAAAAATAAATCTTCAAAAATATTTTTCAAATGATGTTTTTGATAAATTATATTTAGATGAAACTTTATATCCTAAACCAGAGTATTTTGGTAAAAAACAATACGATAAAAATAAATACAAAAAATAAAATGAATAAAGACATTGAAGAATGGAATGATTTTTTAAATGAGTTGGATAAATCAATTCTAAATATTTATAAAAAACATGAAAATAGTTTTGATGAATATGGAATTCATGGAAGACGTCACATATCAAGATCTATTATTTTTTCTGAATTTATGTCAAGATTTTATACAAAGGAATTAGGTAAAGATATAGATTTCAATGCAATAAGATATGCAGTATCTTTTCATGATAGCGGTAGAAAAGGAAGTGGAATAGATTTATGGGAAGATGATAGTGCAAATAATTGTTTAAAATACTTATTAGAAAATTCTTTTTATGATGAAGATAAATGTAAATATATTTCATCACTAATTAGTAAGAACTTAACAAATGACATAAATCATAATATAGTTTATGATTCTGATGTTTTGGATATTATGAGACCTTGCTGTGGACATGGTGAACTTGATAATTTTAGAAGAAGTGAACTTCGTTTTTTAGGGCAAAAAGATAATTTTTCCAATTATCAATTATATGAAGAAATAAGGGAAGAATTGATTTTAGATGCTTGGAAATTAATAGAATATACTGAATATAATGATGTATTATTTAATACTAATGAAAATAATCAACTTTATTCTATGATTAATATTATAAATAAAAATAAATTAAATTTTAATATATTTCATAAATATTTTTAATGAAGTATCAATATATTTGGTATATAGAAATAATTTTATTATATTTGCACAAATAATTAATAATAAATATGAGTAAACCAGAAAATCAAAACAAGATTAATAGATTTATTACCAATCAAAGTGTTAGATTAGTAGGAGATAACGTCGAAAATTGTGTTTTAGATACTAGAAAGGCTATTAGACTTGCAGATGAAATGGAATTAGATTTAGTAGAAATATCATCTAATAATAATATTTCTATATGTAGAATAGTTGATTATGAAAAATTTCTTTATGATAAAAAGAAAAAAGATAAAGAACAAAAGAAAACTCAAAAACAAAATCAGATTGAAGTCAAAGAGATTAGAATGACTCCTAATATTGATGAACATGATTTCAATTTTAAATTGACACACGCAAAAAACTTTTTATCTGAAGGAAATAAAGTATTATTATCAGTATTTTTCAAAGGAAGAGAGATAGTATATCAAGATCAAGGTAAAGTTAAATTATTGAAGTTTGTTGAAGAATTAGATGGAATTGGAATAGCAGAGTCTATGCCAAAATTAGAAGGTAAAAGAATGCAAATGACAATAAAACCAAAAAAAACAAAATAAATGGAAAAAACAGAAATGCTAAATAAGATTATTCATCTTACAAAAGAAACTGGTCAAGGCTTGGCACTATCAATCATTAGAGCAAAATCAAGTGAATATGCTAAATTAGTAGATGAACTTATTGAAGAAGGTAAAGCTGATATTTATGTTAAATCATTTTCATTCTTACCATCTGATGAATGGGTTGTTCCTGCTGGTTGTTATTTTGCTATTAAAGATGATGATACAACCCATCCAGGCGCTTTAATTTTTATTAGAATGTATCTTGGAAAGGAAGATTTAGGAATAGGAGTTAAAATATCTGATATGTTGAAAAACGTTGGTAATATGGAACGATATACTAAATGGCTAAAAGATAATGAAAATAAATTAATTGATTTGACTAATATGAAAGAAGTTGAATTAACATCAGAGCAATTTCAAATAGATGATGATACAAAAAAATGGATAACACAAAAAACTTGGTATATAAATAATGATGATGTAAAAACATGCTTGATTCAATCAACTAAGATGCTGAATGATGGTAATGATAAAAGTCAATTAGATTTATATAATGAGCTTATGCCTTTATATAATTCTGATAAAGAAAGATTTCATAAAGAAATTGAAGATTCCAAAAAAAAGATTAAAGAGATTAAAGATAGCATAAAATATAGAAAAATTACAAATAAATGGTTGCAAAATCAAACACAAACGGATAAAATTCAAACAATTATAAAATAAAAATGGAAACAAAATTAAGAAAAGACATTCCCGAAGAGTTTAAATGGAATTTGACTCATATTTACGAAAATAGATCAGATTTTGATAGTGATTGTAATAAAATTGTTGGATTCACTGAAAAAATTGAATTATTTAATGGAAAATTATCAAATCCAAAAGAACTGAAAGATTGCTTAGATTTAATGGGAGATGTAAGAAAAATGATCACAAAACTTTTTTGTTATGCTAACATGTATTTAGATCAAGAGCAAAATAATGAAGATGCAGATAAGTTGGTTCAGAAAGTGAAAGATGCGTCTGTTAAAATAAGTTCAAAATGCGCATTCATCACTGATGAAATTATTCATTTTGATGATGAAACAATTTCTATAATATTATCAAATGATGATTTGAAGCTTTATCATTTTGATATTAAAGATACCTTAAAAAATAAGAGTCATATTTTATCTAAAATAGAAGAAGAACTTCTTACTAAAATCTCGGATGTTTTTTCTACGTCAAGTGATGTTTATACTATATTCAAAAATACTGAACTGAAATATTCAACTGTAAAATTATCTAATGGAGAAGATGTTTTGGTTGATGATAGGAATTATAGAGTATTAATTGAGTCAAGTAATAGAGATGACCGTAAATTAGTTTATGATACTTTCTATAAGACATTTGATGAATATAAGAACACACTATCTAAATTGATGTTCAAATTTATTAAGAGTTCAACAACAGGAAGTAAAATTAGAAATTATAAATCATCTTTAGATCAATCTTTATCATCAGAAAATATTCCAACATCTATTTATGACGGATTGATTGAAAACGTTTCTAATAATCTTGATAAAATGTTTGATTATCTTAATCTTAGAAAAGATATTTTAGGATATGAAGATTTGAATTATTATGATTTGTATAATCCTATTGTTGATGATGTTGATTATGAATATTCGTATGATAACGCTAAGAAATTACTTATTGAATCTACTGCAATTCTTGGTGAAGAATATACAGATATTATGAATAGAGCAATAAGTGAAAGTTGGATAGATATTTATCCAAATCAATTTAAAGATACTGGTGCTTATATGAATGGTTCTGTGTATGATGTTCATCCTTATATTCTATTGAACTATAAAGGTAAATATGATGATGTTTCAACTATGCTTCATGAAGCTGGACACGCTGGACATTCTGTTCTAAGTAATGAAAATCAACCATACAATAAAGCAAGTTACTCAACATTCATTGCTGAAATTGCATCAACAACAAATGAGTTATTGCTTCTTAATCATATGCTAACTACAACAGATGATAAGCAATTGAAAATTTTCTTGTTGAATAATTATATTGAACATTTTAGGACTACTGTATTCAGACAAACCATGTTCGCTGAATTTGAAAAATTTATGTATGAATCAGTAGAAAATGAAGAGGTTCTAACATCATCAATGATGAATGATAAGTATTATGAATTACTTAAAAAGTATCATGGTGAAGATAAAAACATCATAAAAATTGATAAACTATATGCAAATGAATGGTCACGTATTCCACATTTCTATTATGATTTTTATGTATTTCAATATTCAACTAGCTTTATTTCTGCAGTTATTCTTTCGACTAGAATTTTGAATGGAGATAAAGAACAATTAGAAAAATATATGGAATTATTGAAATCTGGTGGTAGTGATTATCCTGTAGATTTGCTTAAAAAAGCTGGTATTGATTTGACTGATGGAGAATGTTATAAAGATGCATTCAAACAATTCTCTGATTATTTAGAAGAATTGAAATCTTTGCTTAAATGATAAAAGTTGGAGATAAATTATGTTGTTATAAATCTGAATGTGGTTCATCAATTTTAACTTGTGGTTCATTATATGAAATCATAAGTATTGATATTGATACAGATTATATGAGATTATGTATTTTAGATGATAATGATGAAAATTCATTTTTTACAATAAATAAAGATAACTTTGGATTGTCATATAAAAATTGGTTTTATCTAAAAGATATATCATATGAAAGAAAAATAAAAATTTTAGAAATAGAACATAATATTTAACATAAAAAATCTGAATTACTTTTGTAGTTCAGATTTTTTTATATACCTTTGTATTCAATTAATTATAAAACAATCTAAAAATTAAAAAAATGAATGAACAATTAATTTCTTTTTACAATGGTTATGTTTCAACTGGATCAAACATTGCTGAATATGCAGAGAAAAATGGCATTACACCTACTCAGTGCTTTCAATTGGTTACAATGGGTGAGTTTTATAGCAAAAACTAATTTCAATATTAGTTTATATAAAAAAACCAACATTAATAATGTTGGTTTTTTTTGTTTTTAATTCTTATATAGAACTTTGTGAGTTCGTCCTATGTGGGCTAATGGAGTGTCATTATAGAATTCTTTAATTTCTTTTGAGTGTAATTTATTATATATTGATTCAAATTTATCTAAAAATTTAATGTCATCATTTGATAAATTAAAAATGTTTGATAATTTGTTATATCTGTTGAAATTCTCAGATACCCAAATATTTCTACTTTTATTTGTGAGTATCATAATTTTACATTACCTTTTTTACTCTTTTATCACCACCTGTATCAAATACTGAATATGTTACATTCTTAGTTGATAATCTTAATTCTAAAAATTGATCCATTGCAGCCTTAACAAAATTAGGATCATCATCTGAAAAACCATATTCAACATTTATTCCTAATTTATTTGCATATTTATTAACTAATACATTAAAATCTTGAAGAGCAACTTTTTTTGATTCTTCTATTGGCATTATTCCATATTTTTCAATGAAATAATCAGATGATACAGTATAAATTGGACATAATTCAATATAATAATCAATTACTTGGTGAGATTCAGTTCCAAATATTTTGTGATATTTCAAAAGATTGTTTATCATTTGAGTTTTGAAATCAACATCTTTATTCACATTTTCAATTTGTAAATCTTTGAAATTTTCTAAACCATACTCATATATAAGCCAATATAACGCTTTTTTTATGTTTTTTGGCGAGTGACCTCTTGATGTTACAATAGAGAATATATTACCATTTATGATACATTCTATAAATGTTGTCCAAGAAGGTGCAAATTTCTTATTCATTACAGCATCTTTGAATGCAACGATGAATGTCTCATCTTTTAGTTTACCCCAATCTCTAAAATTTGCAAATGATAGTTGTCCTGACTTATACCGCCATCCTTCAGCACTTCTGACTTTAGCAAACATTTCTGTGTCTACTTCTTCATCAATCCATTCATTATTTACTAAATGTTCCATGATGATTTTAGTGTTTGTGTATAGCAAATTATCATCAATATCAAATGAATAATATTTGAATGTTTTCTCGTTAATTTTAGCGTTCTTTTTGATTTTTAAATTTTCAACTTTTGTATTCATTATATACCTTTTTAAGTGAGTTATTATAATTCCGAATACAAATATACAAATAATAATTTGAATAAAAAAATTATATGTTATATTTTTTTGAAGATAAGTGTATTTTTATTTCAGGAATCATATTCAAGTCTACAATCTCTTCTGTTACTTTTTTTATCCACATATTATTATCATAACCTTTATAATCTAAGTATAATTGAACAATTTCATTTAAATCAAATGGATTTACATCACTCTCAATTTCTTCTGAGTCTCCATTTGAATGAATCTGCATTAGTCTGTATTCAGGATCTTGTATAAAAGGCTCAATTTTATTTTCGTATTTTTCAAATTTTCTAATTTCCATATTTAATTATTATGTTTATTGTAGTATTTGTGTACTGTATAATTGAAAAAATTTCTAACTATTAAGTTAGATTCTATTGTATAAATCAATAATTTTTTAATTTTATCAAGAAATGTGCTTGTTGTTTCATTTTGAAACATCAAATTAGATAATGATCTTGTCATCAGTCCTTCTTCATAATCAAATCCTGTTATTATATTATCATTTATATGTTTTAAATCATATAATTCTTTAATTTGCATATCTTTTTCTATCATAATCAAATATTAAATTTTTTTGTTGAGTCATAAGATTCTATATTATTTATGAAATATATTAATGATTGATATTCATCTTTATCGAATGTGTAATCCCTGCTAAGATTGAATACATCATTGTCTGTTATTCCTATTTCTAATGCATCATTTCCAGTTTCAGTATAAGTATAAAAATCAACATATTCAGAATCTTTACATAAATTATTAAATTTTAAATATTCAGTAATCCATCCAAATGTATCATTTCTATCTGATATTATTTTTTTATAATTATTTATTCCATTTTCTTTTAAATATTTCTTATATTCTATCATTCTATTTTTTGATATTTCAAATTCTTCTTCATTTTCATTACTGTCAGTATATGCTATCATATTATCATCCCAAAAATCAGTTATTTTAACTATATCTTCTATTTCCTCATATATTTTTAAATATTCAATTGTATATTCTAATAATTCATCATACCTATCTACTATTTTAGATAATTTATCTTCCCGAATTACACTTTCATTTAATTGAAAAAATCTTTTAATTATCATTCAGTTAATTTGTCTTTTTTGTCAGTCCAAATATAATAGCCATTGAATTCATTGTCATATACCATATTACCTAATGTTGATATGACGTTTATTGTTGTGTCAAATGTTATTGTTTGTTGAAATGAATATTTAACTTTTTCTTTATCAATAAACGATAAAGGTTTCATCATAATACCAAAAACGTTTAATGAATCAGGTATATCAGAATAGAATTCTGATAATGCAAAAGTTACTAAATTTTCTCTAATATTTTCAATATCTTCTTTATCAAAAATACTACATTTAAATACTACTTTTTCTGTACCTAAAATATCTCCTGACATATCATTAATTTTGAATTGATGTTTCTTTTTATCCATTAAATCAATATATTGTTCATATGTTTTAAAATAATCAACAAGAGTTTTAGTATATTTAGCAGTAGCTAATTTTATGTTATAGAAAAATTCATCCAATTTTACATTAGGTATTTGAAATTCATATAATGGAGACCATTCTGTGAATTTTTTTATATTATTTATTTCATTTATCATTTTTGATAATTATTTTTTATATTCATATGAGTTGAATTCTTTTATGTGAGTTAGTTTTTTATATTCATCATCTTTTTCTTTTGCTATTAAATCATCTAATATATCATTTAATACAGTTCTTACTAAATTTTTATACTCAATATCATCTGTTATTATATTAGCACCTTTGTTTTTTATATCATCTAAAATATCATTAAACCTTTTAGAGTTTCTATAATATTTTTTCAATGCTTGTGATGTAGCTCCTTTATTGATATAAAAAATTATAATTGGATATAATTCAGAGAATATATCAGATCTTGCTTGCTTAGTTAAGTTAGAATTTTCCATATTCATATATATTAATATTTATTTTCTAAAAATGTTTTTTATATATAATGACATGATAACTAAATTTAAACTATTTGAAGATTCTGATAAAAAATTAGTTTGGAATATTCCAGTAAAAATGCCAGATTTTTATATCTCTCTTAAAAAAATTGGAATGCCAGATAAACAAATTATCGATTGGATAAGGCTTCGTAAGAATAAAGTTTTTTCAACTAAAGATACTAATACTAATTTTGAAACTATTTCATTAGTAAAACATCCAGAACATGAAGACTCATATACATGGTATTGGTATCCAACATCAGAAAGTAATGAATATAATATATTTATGGGTAAATTAGAATGTACTCCAGAAGAAATTCAAGAATACTATGACGATATTGAATTTAAAAAAAATACCACTAAATTCAATATATGATAACTAAATTTAAATTGTTTGAAACAATTAGTAAAGATGAGCCAGAAATTGGAGATTGGGTAGTATGTAATGAATCAGAGTTATATTCTTATTATGACGTTATTAATTTCACATCAAATAATATAGGTAAATATATTAGATATGATACAGATTTCATGGGACCATATGTGATATATTATGAAGAAATACCAAAAAATTTAGAAAAATATTTCTCGCACAATGAAAGAAATATGTCATTAGATGAAATAAAATATATATCAAAAAATAAAGAAGAATTAGAATATATAATACAAACAAACAAATTTAATTTATGATAATAAAATTTAATATATTTGAAAATTATTCTGATTATTCTGAGATTAGAAAAATTGAATCAACATTAGAATTGATGAAAATTTTAGATGCGAAATCTTTAGATAGTAGAAGCATGGAGCCTTCAATAAAAATGATAAATTTATTAGATGATGGAGCATATCCAAACATAAAATCTAAAAATGGACAGACTCCTTTGACTTATGCTGCTACGTTATGTTATCATGACTTAATTTATAAACTAATAGAAGTTGGTGCTGAAATAGAAGCTAAAAATGATAATAATGATACTCCTTTGATGAGATCAGCTATAAATAGTGATGTTGCATCAATGTTTGTGTTATTATCTGCTGGATCTTCATTATATTGCAAAAATAATCAAGGACATAAACCATTTGATTTTTTAACTGATTATGATATTAATAAAATAGCTATTAAATTTCCAGAAAAATATAAAGATTATTTAAAGAAAGATGAGTTTGATAATTCAGTAAAAAAATTTAATTTATAATATGAAACATGTTAAAATGTATGAAGAAAATAGTTATTCTATAATATTATTCAAAAATGAAAAAGAATTGAAAACATTATTATTAAAAAATGAAGATTTTTCAAAAGGTGATGTATTTCACGGTATAATTGATGTTTTATATAAAGATTATTCATCTGATATTAATTATGATGATTTTTTAAATTTGGTAAAAGAAAAATATGGAACATTACCGTGTTTTTGTGTTCTTCTTGGTAACTATAATGGACAAGTTTTTAATGGCGGGCATCTACAATATTATGATAATGGATATGCCAGTTCTAAATCAAAAGGTTATTATAACCGTGGTGGTAATCCTTATAATAACGTTGATATTCATGAAAAAATGATTATTTTGTTTGAAAAATTAAAAATATCAGAACATATTTCTAAAAAATTAGTATATGATGCATATTCAATAATGAAAGATTTTAATTTTGATAGTGTTAATTTTAATTGTTACAATGGAGATAACGGAGAATATAGTGAGTATGATAATGATAAAAATGAAGATTTAGATAAATTAGATCAAAGATGGTATGATATAAATGAAGATTTTATTGATGAATTTAATAATTATCTAAAATCATTAAATTTAGAAGGAGATTCAATATCAAAATTAATAGAGTTATCAAACAAAATAAATAAATACAATATATAAAAAGAGATGATTAATATCATCTCTTTTTTTATATGTCAGTTTAATATTTTTTATTTAAACCAATTATAAAATAATTGATATAATAAGAAACAATAAATATAATGACAGCACAAGAAAAGAGAGATAAAATAGCAGAATTAAAAACAAAAATTGATGTAACTAAGGCTGATTATGATAGAGCAAAAGCAATGCAATTAGCTTTGAAATTGGTTATTAACGGTACATATGGAGCATTCGCTCATCCTAAATTTGTATTGTCAAATTCTCATATTGCAAATGCTATTACTGCTCAAGGACGTGATGTTATAAATTATATGCTTAAAAAAATAGAAACATATTTCTATAAAGAATGGCACTTAGATGTAAAGACTCATCAACTACTTGGATTAGAATATATTGCTGAAAAAGATGGTAGTTTTTATTTATTAGATAGAAATGGAGATAATATTCATTATAAATATGAATCAGTTGATAATTTATTAGAAAAATTGAATTACTATCGTAATGATTTAGTTGAAGATAAAAAAGAATTAAATGGTTATAATGTATTATTTAGTAGATTTATTCATGATTTCTCTAATGTAACTCAGTTACCAAAAGATGTTCCAATTACAATTTACGGCGATACTGATTCATTATATATTTCATTCGCTCCTATGATAAAGTCATGTGGATTTAATGGAGATGAATTAGACTTCATTCTTCATATGGATAGAGTTTTTATAGAAAAAAAATATAATGGTTGGCTAGATGAATATGCTGCAAGATATGGAGTTAAGAATATACACAACTTTGAATTAGAAACAATTAATAGATCAGCATTACACATACAAAAAAAGCATTATATAAATAATGTAGCTTGGGAAGATGGCTTATTTTATGAAAGTATGAGTTATTTTTATCCAAAAGGTGTTGAAATTGTTAAATCATCTACCCCTCCATTTGTTAGAGAAAATATTTATGAGTTTTTGAGATATATATTTTCTAATCCTAATAATTTGAATATTAGAAAAATATTACTAATTGTGAAAGATTTGAAAAAACAATTCATGATGGCTAATATTGAAGATATTAGTATGACTTCAAGTTGCACTAATTATCCAATTAAAGTTATTGATGATGTTACTGATGTTTTATGTGTTAAGGGTGCTCACTTTGCAGTTAAAGCTGCAGCTTTACACAATTACTTATTAAATAAAAACTCTGAATATAAAACAAAGTATGATAATATTAGAGGAGGACGTATAAAATATTTTTATTGTAATCATGTTAAAAATAGCGTATTTGCATATCAAAGAGGATTATATCCATATGAAATATGTGAAAAAGAAGGTGTTAAAATAGATTATGATGAACAATTTGATGTGACAATGCTTCACATCGTAAATAGGTTTCTTGAACCAATTGGATTACCTACAATAAATAAAAGATTGTCAGTTTTGAATTCAATCTTTCAATTTTAAACAAATATTGTTGTTGATTAATTATCAAACAAATTATCATATTTATAATATATATTTAATAACGTAAAATAAATATGAAAAAAATAACAGGAGATAAATTTCAAGAATCATTTAAAAATGATTTAAGTAAAGTTAATAAAAATACAAATCATGAGCTTAGCTTTGATTTGTTTGGTGTATCACATAAAGAAGTTAAAGATATAGATTCTAAAAATAAGATAAATAATATTGATAGAAAAATAATTAAATGTGAATATATTAAATTAAAAAAAATAAAGATACCAGGACTTAATTGCTGTAGTGCATATCGAGGTGATTTATTAATAACTAATTTTAATAACTTTATAATTGCTGATGTTAAAAATTATTATGATATTAATAATATTATGAAATTTCCTAAAGATTTAAATAAAAAAAATTTTTTTAAAGGAGTGGATTCTAATATTAAACCATTAATTTTTTGTGAATTATTGAATATACCTATATTAAATAATTTATTTAAAAGTGAATCTGACTTCAATAAAATAAAAAACAATTTTAGTTTATTGACAAAAATTGGAAAAATAACTAGAGAAAAATGTATTGATATAATATCATTTTCGGAAATTGGTTATGCATATAAAGAAAAACAACTTGAGAATATTAAATATTTTTTATCAAAATCTGATAGTAGTGATGATATTTTATTTTTAAAAAAATTAGATATAAATAATTTTGTTAATTGTGATTACATAACAGTTAAGATGAGAATAGATGATAATGGTTATACTTATATTTATTTTTGTGATGATAAAGATGAATGTATTTATGTATTATCACAAAGAAAATATAACAAAAAACACGGATTTGTTGGAAATTGTTCTTTTTTATGCAGAAATATTGTACCAGAAATTGTCGTTGATTTGTCATCTTATGCATGATTAAATAATTTATATTATAATTAAAAACAAAAAAAACAAATAATAAATGCTAGAATTTAATAAAATATATCAGATGGATGTATTAGAAGGATTAAGAAAACTAGATGATAATAGTATTGATGCTGGAGTATCTTCACCACCATATAATAAACTTGGACTCATGAAAGGAAAAAAGCAAAAAGGTGGAGATTGGGATGGATATATCACATATGATAATTTTGAAGATAATATGCCTGAAGATGAGTATCAGAAATGGCAAATAGAAATATTAAATGAAATTCAGAGAGTATTAAAACCTGGTGGCTCATTTTTTTATAATCATAAAAATAGAAGATATGATAAAACAGAGTATTCTCCATATGAATGGGTTAGTAAATCAAATATAAATATTTATCAAACAATTATTTGGGATAGAAAAGCTGATGTTAATAATTCTTTATATTTTTTTCAACCAGTATATGAATTAGTATATTGGTTAACAAAAGATAATAAAAAAGCACCAATTTTCAATAAAAGAGATTTGATTGAACAAAAAAGTATTTGGAGAATATCACCAAAAATGAATATTCCTCATCCAGCTCCTTTTCCAGAAGAATTAGTTGAACATTGTATAAATGCAACTACTAAAGAAGGAGATGTAGTATTAGATCCTTTTATGGGAGTAGGCACAACTGCTCTTGTTGCAAAAAGATTAGGTAGAAAGTATATCGGTTTTGATATATCAGGAGAATATATTAATATTGCTGAAAAAAATGTAGAGGAAGGCAAAATTAGAAAAAAAAATGAAATGTAATGAAAGAAAAAGTCACTGTAGAAAAAGAAAAGAAAAATGTTGAATTTGTTTTTGAAAATTCAGAAGATTTTAATAAATATACAGGAAAAATTAAAACATCTGAAATAGATACTGAAGATTGTATATTAACTATTTATAAAAAAGGATCAGTCGTTAGAAAACTTCGTAGAATAGGAATCAATGAAAATTCAACAAAAAATATTAATTATAGAGAAATAATTTAAAAATGAGCATAAAAACAACACATATAGTAACAAGAGAATTCGCAATTAATGCAATTATTAAAAAACAATCAGATCTTTATAATTTATCTGATGAAGATCTTTCAAATTTATTAGAAGAAAGTATTCATAATGGTTTTTATAATTTTATCATTGTTAGTGAATCTGAAATGATAGAAAACAAAAATAAAAATTGTTCTAGTCCTTATTTGGATGATATTTATTATTTACCAGAAAGTAATGATGCTTGGTAATAAAAAATCCACAATTTATTGTGGATTTTTTTATATATAATTATTATAAAATAATTTTTAATATGAAATTTTTAAAACATTATGAAGATTTAAATTCTGGATTTAACGTAGGTGATTATGTAAGATGTCATGAATTGACATATTCAAAAGATTTGAAAAACTTTTTTGAGAATAATATCGGAAAAATTGAATCCATAGATTATGATAAACATGACAATTTTAAATATTATAATGTCAAATTTGAAAATATTCCTATTGAAATATTAGATTATATAAAAAAATATTATACTAGTAACTTTGATTATACTATGCCGTTTTCTGATGCAGATTTAATATTAGCTACACCTGATGAAATTAAAGAACAGAAAATTAAAAATTTATCTGATAAATTTAATATTTAAATAAACTTATTATTGCATTCATTCCATTTTCATTTATATTTCTTGTTCCAATTCCTGCAAATTTTTCAGTTAATTTTGGAATACCTTCATATATTTCAAATGCGTTTGACTCATAATCAAAATAATGCCACTGGTTCACATTTTGCTCAAATAAATATACTGGTTTGTGATTGTCAATCGCACAAGAACAAGCATAACCTGTTCCACCTCTGACATTAGTTTCATTTTCAAGAGTACCAATTGCAAATATTGTATCAGAACATTTTACTTGAAACCAATCTCTTGATATTAGATATTTTACATATGAAGAAATATTCTTTATGTTTCTATTTAGTCTTTCATTAGCAATTTTTATATGTTCATAACCTTCTTTTATCTGATTTGTTGATAGAATATATTTATTATCTGATTTTGTGTTATGTCCTTCAAAAGAAAAAGATATGACTTTTATTCCTTTTTTAATTGATTCTTGCTCAAATATATAATCTGATCCAGATGCACCTCCGCTATAGCATGTTTTCATATTGACTTATTTATATTAATTAATTTTTCTTTTCTTTTATGTGTAATTAGGTATTTGTTGAATATGTCTTTTTTATTATCCCAATAATCACTTGTCTCTCCAATATTATCATTTTCCATTAAAGAGTTATATCCAGACACTTTTTCATATATTTCACATGGATTATAAAGACATATATCATTTATATAATCTGATTTATGATAATCTATTATTAATTTTATATAATTTCCTGTTCCAAAATTTATATCATTTAAAATATTTATCCAATTATTAATAGGTTTTATGATTTTATATATGTGTATTGCATACGGATGAACAGAAATTAAATATTTTTCGTTTAATCCATAATAATCTCTATAGCTCAAGTTATGAAATTTTGTTTTTAACATTTCATCTATAATTTTAATGATATCAGTTTCTCTCATTTGTTATTATTATTTCATTTCTAAAAATAAAATTATCTCCACTATATTTATTAATATTATAATCTTTATATAATTTTCTTATGAATTGGTTATCCTCATATGATATAATAACTTTTCCTTTGAGCTTATCAATTTCATTTTTTAGTTCTATATGAAAATTTTCATTATAATTCTCACAATTTTCATATAAAAATTCTTTTTTATAATATGGAGGGTCTAAATACCAAAAAATATTTTCAGTATTATACATACTGAAAATTTCTTTATAATCTAAGTGATGAATTATATTAGCATCAATTTTTTTATCATAAGTATTTATGTCATTATAAATTGAAAAATTAGGTTTAATTTTTAAATAATTAAAAACACAGTAGTTACCACCAAATGGCTCACAATACATATCAATTTCATTAGGTATGAAATTTATTATAAATGAGTCATATAACTCTTTCTTTTTATATCCAAATATCATTTCTATTATTTTATTAATGATAACCATTCATTGAAAAAATTTCTAAAATTTTGATCTCCTCCAAGCTCTCTTTTAAATATCTCAAACACTTTACTATCTTTGTATAGTCTATGTTCAATACTTGGAACTTCTTCAATATTATTATTAGTTATTTTTATTTTTTTAAAGTTTAAAAATTTTTTAAATCCAAATGGTTCATCTGATAATATACGATAATCTGTATTACCATTTAAAACTCCATTTAATTCACTATCAGATAGAATTTTCAAATATACAGAAGCATCTGCCAATGCTGCATATTCAATATTTTCTAAATTTTCTGGTAAAAATACAGAGAATTCTATTTCTGCTTCATCATTAACGAATCCTCTATTTTCAAATTCCTCGTCTATCTTCTTTTGTTCATTTTCAGGTAAATCATCATATTCGTATCCATTATCATCTAGAAAATCTTCCCATGACTGTTTTTTTCCAACTTCAACTCTATTTTCAATAAAATTTGTTTCATCTGACAGTAACAGATGCTGTTTTTTCATCCAATCAAATACATTTACATTAATATCAAATCCGTAATTATTAAACAACTCTAAAACTTTAGAACCTAATTTTAAATCTAATTCTTTATTGCCTATTTTAATTTTTGGCTGTAGTATATTATTAACACTCCATTTATCAATTTTTGAGAATGGTACTGTTTTTATTTCTTCGTTAAATCTTTTTATTTCCATAATTTCCTTGTTTTTTGTGAAAGTATATATTAATTTTTTGATGAATTTTTTTTTATATATACTTGAAAATATAATATAATATTAATGAAAATCTACTCTAATGAATATATTACAGATTTTAACAAATTAAAAAATTCTGTTATAGGGTTTGAATTTGAATTTTATACCGATAAATCATATTTTAAATTAATTGAATTATTAAATAATACTCTTGCTCCTATTCAGGTACATGGTTATAGAAAATATCACTCAACTTTTACTCCAGATGAAAATAATTTTAAAATTGAACCAGATTTATCAGGTGGTGCTGATCTTGTAGAATTAATTACTGGACCAATACCTTATGTAAATTCTAAAATAATTTTATTGAAAATTTTAAAAGTTCTTGATAAATATGCTAGAACTGATGAAAAATGCTCTATTCACATCAATATATCTTTTGATGATATAGGTAATGGTAAAGTATTAGATAATTTAAATAAGTTAAAATTAATTTTATCTGTAGATGAAGAACGAATATACAACTTTTTTCCTGAAAGAAAAAATAATATCTATGCAAAAAGTGTTAAAACATTAATTCCATTCAAAGGTTTTGATTTTTCTACTAATGCAGTAGATATATTACAGAATAATGTACAAATAGGAAATACTAAATATTATGGAATAAATTTTATACCAGCAGAAAATATTGAAGCATCTGGACAAAGATTAGAGTGGAGATATATTGGAGGAGATAATTATAATCAGAAATCATCTGAGATATTATCATTAATGGATTATTTTATGGCAATTACTTGGAATTGTTGTGATGCTAAATTGGATGATAATGATTTAAAAAAATTACAAAAATATTTATTTGAAAATATTAATATATTCAAAACATTTTCAAATTATAATGATTTTATTGCAGAATTTCCAACAATTGATATTCAAGTAGATAAATTGAATGATTATAGTATAGTGAAAGCTTATTATGATACTATTTATACTAAGATATTTGACATGGTTAGAAATATTTATAATCTTAAAGATTGTATTATAAATTTAGATACTGAAGTTAATAGAATTGAATTGGTTGATGCAACTTTTAAAACAATATTTGATTTATATGATTTAGATTTTATTGAATGCTCTATGAATAATGGTAGATATACAAGCTGTAATTTTATCTCATCAGAATTAGTTAATGGTACTATTCATGGCGGAGAAATTTCTGATACTGATATATTGAATTCTAAAATTGAAAGTGCTACGATTGATTTAGATTCAGAAGTTAGTGATTGTTATTTATATCAATGTATGATTAACTGTAGAGTAAAAGGAAATTCTGTTATAAGAATGTGTAAGCTTGGACCAAATGCAATTATAGATGATTCTGTTAAGATTGCAACTGATACTAACAATTATTTTCACACTACACCAACTGGAGAAGATATTAAAAAAGGACCAGAAGATTTGAAAGATATGAAAATACCATTCACAAAAGGAAAAAAATGGTAATATGAAAATAGAAAAATTTAATGAAAATAATAGAGAAGATTATGACAATTTTGTAAATAAAGTTAAATCTTTGTTTTTAGAATTATGGGACGATAAATTAGGAATTTCAAGTTTTAAAATAGATACTAATGTCAGATTTAATCTATCTTTTAATATTAGTATGTCTATTACGAGTGATAATTTTGTAGAATATAATGAACTGTGTAATGTTTTAAACGATTCTGATTCAAGATTTCAATTAATTTCTGGCGTTATGTATGCAAGCATAACAGATTTTAATAAACTTATTGATAATATTAAACTATTGCTAAATTCAAGAAAATTTAATGTATAATAATGAAAATAGATAAATTCAATGAAGGTTTTTTTAGTAAAAAAGATAAAATTTCATTGAAAAAAATAGGAGATTCTAAAGTTATAGATGATAGGATAAAGAAATGTGAAGAATATATATCTTTATTAAAAAAAACATTTTTTAGTGATTTAAAATGCTTCATTAAATACGAATATTTTGAAGAATATGACAATTTATTATTAATAATTAATGTTTCAGATAAGATAAGTAATTTTTCCAGTGATAAATTAAGGTTATCTAATAATTATAATAATTTTAAACTATTTTTGACTTACATAGAAGACCGTTGTGATTTCGTGATATATCCTGGGAGTAATTCATCAACAAAAATTTCTTTGACATTTCATAACAATGTTGAAATATGTTTAGATGATTTATACACAAAAATAGATTCAAAAAAATTCAACATATAATGGAAATAGATAGATTTCAAAGTGAAGGTAAAAATTTAGCTGATGAAGCTAAAGAATTATTTTTAGATTTATGGGATGATTCGTTAAAATTGTATCAAATGACATGCTATTCTTATATAGATACATCTGATAATATTTTTTATGAAATAAACACTAAAACTCGTGTAGCCATTACAAAAGAATCTTATATTGATTATAAAGATATGTTTGATCTTATTCTAAGATGCGGAGAAAATTTTAAATATGAAAAGGATACATTACTGGTAAATTTTGATGATATTAAACCTTTTATAAAGGAAATGAAAATATTAAAAAACTCAAAAAAATATAATTTATAATGATTACAAGCTTTGATACTAAATCAACAGATCATAATTTTTATTTTCCATCTGTTGCAGGGCCAGAAGGTAAAATTCCTTTTGCTGGAACTAATTATGGGGAGGAACCAAGGATAAAGAACTTCAAGCAATATTTTGGAGAATATCGAAAAGGATCTGATAAATTTGGCAAATTAGTTGAAAGAATAATGGAATTTTTAAGATTACCAGAATTTAAAGATCGTCTTAGTGAGAACGATGGACTAAAATTTTTAATTTATGACTTTGAATCAAGATCACATATTAAAGTAGAAAAAATTAAACAATTATTAAGTAATGATACAAACCTTTATAGCTTTGATATTAAGATAGATGATAAATTCATAACATTTTCTAATATAAACAAAACTAGAAAAGGTAGATATGTATCAGGTAGAAAAGATTAAATCATATGATAAAAAATTATAGTGACTATTCTCAAAAATTAAAAACTAATAATTTAGCAAAATCTATATGTGATACATTTACATCTGATACTAATTTTAAAGATTTTGATTGTTTAATATATAAGGATATACCAACAATATCAAAAAAAGATTATTCTTGTAATATAGAATTCTTTACTAAAGATGAAAAACAGTTAATATATAATTTAGATATTAGTTTTTGTTTAGATTCTGATAATTATTATATAATATGGATTCGTGATTCTTGGGTAGATTTAGAATATAAATATTTGAAAGTTTTTATGATTTTCATTCAATTCTTAATATATTCATTTCATATAATTTCTGGTGGTAGTAAATCATATTTTTCATTTCAAGGTAAATCAGATGATGTTAATGATTTGGACGAAATAATAACTAATATTAACCCTGAAAGATATGAAATTTTTAAACAATCAAAAAAATTTAATGTATAACTTTTTAATAAATATTTATGAATAAAAATTTAACTTTTGTGATATTATTATCAATTGCTGCATTATCACTAGCAGGTACTGCAGCATATTTTTCGATATTTGGATTGACAAAATTATTTGCATCTGCAGGATTAGGTATAACTATATTAGCAGCAGCTTTAGAATTTTCTAAGTTAGTCACAGTATCTTACGTTTATCGTTATTGGAAAAATATAAAGCCAATACTAAGAGCATTCTATGTTTTTGCTGTTGTGTTTATTATGTTTTTGACATCAGTAGGTATATATGGATTTTTGACTGGTGCTTATCAGCAATCTGCCAATAAATTAGAAAGTAGAGATTCTCAAATAAAAATAGTTGAAAGTAAAAAATCACTATTTAAAGTTCAGTTAGATATGATAAATAAATCTATTGAGAGTTCAAATAATAGAATTAATACATTATCTGGATTGAGAACACAGCAAGAAAAACGTTTAGATGATTTATATACTAAAAAAAATAATAGTATCGCAAAAAGTGCAGAAAGTCATATAACAGGATCAGATAATCAGATAAATATGATTAATTCTGATATCACCTTAAAAATGAAGCAAGCAAGTGTATATAATGACTCTATTTCATATTACGAGCAGAAGATTATTAATCTTAAGTCATCTGATGCAACAAATGAAATAGGTCCTTATAAATTTGTCGCAAAATTAACAGGAATACCTATTGATAATTTAGTTAATATAGTAGCATTACTTATTATATGCGTGTTTGATCCATTGGCGATTACTTTATTAATAGGTATTAATCAATTAACAGAAAAAAAGGAGGACGATGAAGTTGAAGAAGATGAAGAAGTTGAAGAAGTTGAAAAAGAAAAATATAATAAAATAGTTATAGATGTTATAAACTATATTATTAATAATCCTAAATCTTTTGATATAAATACCAATATTGTAGAACCTATTGTAGAACCTATTGTAGAACCTATTGTAGAACCTATTGTAGAACCTATTGTAGAACCTATTGTAGAACCTATTGTAGAACCTATTGTAGAACCTATTGTAGAACCTATTGTAGAACCTATTGATTATATGGATGAAATATACAATGAAATACGTGAGGAATGGTATAATGAAGAATTAGAATATCATTTTGATAAATTGAATAATACTGAATTGGATGAAGAACCATTGGTAGAGGAATTAGAAGAATTTATGACTTTGTTTGATAATAATAATAACAACGATGATGATCTTATAACAGTAATAAAAAGAGATGATTCTATAACTGAGTATTACTACGAAAATAATAAAAAGAAAAAACCACTCAATTGAGTGGTTTATTTTTTTATCTATCCATAATGAACCAGCCTGTGTTTGTTTCTGATCTAACTTTTTCTACTATAGCATCCATTTTTTCTTTACCTTGAGTAATCATATCAGCAGCGTTATATTGAAAACTTCCAGGCATATTGAAATTGAATCTTCCAACTGCTTGACCCATTCTCATTTGACATAATCCAATAAGATATTGCTTGAAATATACATTATCAAAAAGTTCTTCTTCTTCAATTCTTGCATATATCTCTAACATCATATCAGTATCAATCATAGTTAATAAATTTAGATGCTTATTTATGTGATTAAAATTAAATCTTAATGTATTAGTGGTCATTTTATTTATTTGATCTGCAAATGCACTAATAACTGATCTATATACTCCTAATTCACCTGCTGTTGTTACAAAACTTGTTAAAAATGGTTGATTAGTTACACCAAGATTTATTGATAATTGCGGAGCTTGTATACCAAGTCTAAACATATTAGGATTATCTATCTTTACAATTCTAACCAAATCTTCAACTTCTGGAGGTAAAACAATCGTTTTATTTCTATGATATTCATCCGTGTATATGAAATCTTTTTTTAGATAATAAAACATTTTTATTTTAGAGAATTGATAGTTTTTATAGAACCAATCTAATGCTTCTTCTCTAACTAAACGAATTATTTCCATGTCAGGTAAAATTTTATCAAAAAGTCCTGATATTGTCAAATCACCTTGAACTATATCGACTAATTGATCAATTGTCATTGCCATAATTATATATTATTATTTTTTATTATATATAAATTTTAAACTTTAATAAATTAAAAGTAAATTCATATTCTTATTTCATTATTATATTTTTTGATAACATATAGTATTTATGTGTAGATATTTATCATTATATATATTTCAATAATGATTGCTACATGTGCTAATTCCCTGAGTTTTTTGATATTCACAAATTTATATATAAAAAATAAGTTAATAAATTATATATATAAATCTATGAAGATATTTAAATTTGAAAATTTTGCTATAAATGAAAATATATCACTAATTAATCATGACGGAATATTATTAATCGTTGATGTTCAGTCTAATTTTAAGAAATATTTTCCTACTGATCCTAATGGTTTCATTAAAAAAATTGACAAATATTGTTTGGATTTTCCATCAGATGAAACAGGAAAAGGAGTGTATCAAATATGGGATTCAAATCAAGGTTCTAAGCCTACTTATAAATTTAAAAATGAGATAGATTTGATAGAAAAAAAATATGGAGTTAAAAAATTTTATTCTAAATATAAAGGAGGGTTTAAAGAATGGATAACACATATTTTTGATAAAAAAACACTTGAAGAATTCAAATCAAGAAATAATGTATTTAAGAAAGGAGATGCATTTAGATTAAAGGAACAAAATGAATTCTTAATATATATAGGAAATAATCATCAATGGTTTTATGTCAATGATGAATTGGTAGAACTATTTAAAAAATTAAGAAATAAAAAGGTTATAATATGTGGAGGAGCAGAAGATGAATGCTTAGACGATGTATATATAGCATTAAAGTCGTTTAATGTTAATGTAATTAAAAATCATCAATATATCTATAGTGCTGAAACAGGTAACTATTTGAAGAAATAAAAAACAAATAAATTAAAATGTTAAATTCAATACTAGCAGTAAATATCGTCAATATATTTCAAGATTATGGTTTTATAATTACAGTTTTTTTAATAATAATACTAATTGCATATATGTTGATAAATAGTTCAGCAAAAAGAATAAAAGAACAAGAAGATAAGATTGATTCATTATATAATAGATTGGATAATATGATGAAAAAAATGCCAAATGATGACCATTCAGATTTACCAGCAAAATTCATGAATTTTGCTGAAAATGCGAATAAAATACAAATACAAATGTACCATTTGTTGCAAATATTTGATAGTGAGAGAATATCAATTTTTGAATTTCATAATGGAGGTAAAAATTTAGCAGGAATAGAATTTAAAAAATGTAGTAATACATACGAAGCAGTATCATTAGAAACTAAACCAATGATAAAAGAGATGCAAAATATGCCATTGAGTATAAATCCTCTTTGGAATCGAATATTAGCAACAAGAGAAGAAATTTTTATTCCATTAGTATCTAATTTGAAAGACCAATTTTTAAAAGATTATTTAACATCATTAGGAATAAAAACTTACTATTCAACAATTTTAGAAGATTATGATAATACTCCAATTGGATTAATAACAATGGAATATTATAATCACACAAAAGAATTGACAACTGAACAATTTTCTGAATTTGCTGAAACAGCCATAAAAATAGCGGTGTTAATAAATAAAAAATAATTCATAAGAGTATGAATGAAATAGTTATCTGTGTATTTATTACTTTAGTTATTGTTGTATTTATTATTATTAGAAAAAATCATAATGCTAACAAAAAAAAATATAGTTCAATAATCGAAATTTTATCAAAAAATATTGAAAAATTATCAAATCATGAAGATTTGAATTATATGAAAATATTAAAAGAAACTAGTGATATGTTTTCTAATGGCAAAGATTATAACGGTAATGAGTCATCATACAATTCACAATTTAATTATATGAGTTTTTTTAAATATAATTATAAAAACGATTATATATCATTAGATTTATTGTTTACAATTAATAATTCTGGTGTAGTTATTGATAATTTTTTATTAGATGATTTAACCGTTACTGCCAATATAATATCATCATCTATTTTAAAAAGTGATGACAATTTAAATTATATATTTATTGATGATATTAAATCAATTAAATATAACAAATCTATATATAGTATTATAAAAGAAAGAGATATATATAAAATATACTTAAAAAAGAATTATGAAGATTTAGAATATGCTGAATCAGATTGCTTAGGCTTTTTTTATGCTACATATTCAGATGATTATATCATATCAGATAATGAGGAAGAAGTGCTATCAGATGTTGTTTCACAAGTAGTAGAATTGATTTAAATATTAAAATATATTAAATATTTATAATCCTTGATAATATATGTATCAAGGATTTTTTATTAGTCTAAAATGTTGTATCTTTGTACTATAATTAAAAACAAAGATATGAAAAAAGAAACTCTTTATCAGTTTGAAAATGTCGAAGACATTAAAAATTTCATAGTTGGAGGTAATGCAATTTTAACATTAGAAAGCAAAGTGACTGGTAATTGGTTTACTTATAAAGTCAGAAAAATGAAAGATGATGATGAAAAATCACCATTATTTGTATATGTACTTACAGGAAGCGATAATGAAGGCGCATATACTTATATGGGTGCTATTTTTAATTATATTACATTGAGGTTTAAATTAACTCAAAAATCTAAAATTGGTACAGATGCATTATCTTACAAAGCATTCACATTTTTCTTTAACTTACTGATGATGAATAAAACTCATAAAGATATGGTAATATATCACAAAGGAATTTGTGGAAGGTGCGGTCGGACGCTCACCACACCAGATAGTTTATTAAGAGGTTTAGGACCAGAGTGTTACTCTTTGACTAATAAAGTTTATGAAGTTGGTAATAAAAAATTAAATAGAAAGATTATCAAGTATGCATGATTTGATATAGTAACCTTTAAATTTTTTGTTTTTATCGCAAAAAATAAAAATATGGCATTGGACTAAAATGTTATTAATTAAAAATAAACTAATAGTCTTTTTTCTTATATTATAAGAAAAAGACTATTTTTTATGTGGAAATTCCTTATTATATCACTTTTTTTCAACGTAATATTATTTTCTACTTATAAAACATTTGGATTTGAAGTGACAATTATATTTGCGTTAGCTATTATATGTTCAAGCCTTATTAATCCAACAATTTTAAATAAAAAGAAAAAAATAATTCAAAGACCACCCCAACAATTTTATTCTGCTAATAAAAAACAAGTTAGACGTTAATGCTAAGAGATTATCAAAAATGCGCATTCAATAAAATTATTGAATATGATAAATCTATAATAATATGGCCAAGACAAACAGGAAAGAGTTTATTAATAAATAAAATTATAGAAAATTTTGTTTTAAATAATAATAATAAGATAATGTTATTTATTACTGATTTGAAAAGTTATTTTAGTAATTCGATATCAAGAATACAAACAGATATAGATAATGTTGTTGTTAGATATAAAAAAAATGATATTAATTTTATAAATAATAACAAATTAATATTTTTATCAATAAAAGATGATATACCAACAATATTATTAAAATATAAACCAGAATTGATAGTATATGATGGTTATATGGGTGTGTATAAGGATGTTAATAAATTTTTAGAATTTAATTCATATTATAGTATTATAAAGTGTAAATTAGTTTTTACTTTTTTTTATAATATAGATTTAATCAAGACTGCAGATTGTAATAATGATTTTTATATAAATATATTTCCATATGATAAAAATACTAAATCTATATTTGATTCAATCGACTCCAATCTAAATTCTGATGTATTAAAAGACTTGAGTTATAAATCTTGTTATTTATTGGATTATTATGATGAATCATATATTAGAAAACAGAAAATACAAGCATTAAATAGTTTAAATTCTATTTAATACTTGTATTTTTTTATTCCTGATTATTGAATTGCTTTTTTTGCTCCATTCATTCATATCAAAATATTCTTTACCATAAATACACCAGTTATTATAATACCAACCAGTAGAAGGTTTTCTAGATATACATGATGAACCGTAAATATTATGCTCTTTTCTATTGCGATAATATGCAATTATTATATCAAGATTATTGTGTTTATTATTTATTATAAATTTAATATCTTTATATTTTTTGTATTTTTTAGGAATTTTATACCAAAAATTGTGTTCAATGATATTTTCCCAATTAGAACAACCATCTTCTTCTATTACTAAATAATTTATTCGGTTTTCTACTATTTTATAAATTTTCTTCATTTATTACTGAGAATGACATTTTTTTGTTTATTTTTAATATTCTATCAAAATAACTACTCATTGGAGAACTTTCAGTGAAATATACTTTTGGATCCAATATAATTATATTAAGATTAAATTCCTTAGTGAAATCTTTAAGAACTTTCAAAGCAAATTCAACATTTACTGGACCCATACTTGAAAATACTTCATCTAAAAATAAAATATTAAGTTTTCTAAATTTTAATATTAATTTTAAATAAGATAGAGCTATACCAATATTTATTTTCTTTGATTCACCCATTGATAAACTTTCTGAATGTATCTCAGTAGTTAATCTTTCATATATTTTGACATTAAAATTTTCATCTATTTTTACACTATATGTAGATTTCATGTCATCTAAAATTTCTTTTAAATAAACATTTATAGGTTTTACTATATTTTTAACAATACTTTTTCTAACTCCATTAGTAGAAAAAACTATTTTTAATTCTTCATACACCTGATTTTTTCCTTTTATTTCTAATATTTTTTCGTTATTTTTGATATTATTATTTTTAAGTTCTATAATGTTTTTTTCTAATTCTGAAATTGATACATGTTCAGTTATTTCTATTAAATCTGATATTTTTTTAGTTATTATTTTTAAGTCAGAAATCAAATTGTTATATACTAAACTTGTTATATTTTTCTTTTTGTATAATGAATCTCTATTGTTTGAAATCTGAGTCAATTTTAATGTCAATTCATTTTTTTCTAAATTTAGTTTTTTGAATTTTTCTTTTTCAATTATAAATTTAGAATTAATTTTACTCAAGTCATGCTTATGATTTTCATCACTCAAATTAGTACTACATAATGGACAAGTTCCAGATTCATATATCTCAAGTTTCTCCTCTATATTTTTTATTTCAAATTTTATTTCAATGATATTATTAGATATTATATTTCTTTGATTCTCAAAATCCTGCCTTTCTATCTCTAATTTTTTAAATTTTTCTGCATATGATAGCATTTCTTTTTTAGAATTTATATATGGTTCTCTTTTAGAATTTTTTTCTATCTCTAATTTTTCTTTTTCTTTCTCCTTATCTAATATTCCACTTTTTTTTATATTTTCAATATTTTTACTCAGTGTTATAATCGTTTGATTATTAGTTTCTATTATAGATGATAATTTTAATTCTTCTTCTTTGTTTTGCCTAATTAATCCGTTACTTAACGATAGATATTCATCTAAGTCTTGTAAATTGAATAATCTATTTATTATACTTCTTTTTTCCTCAGGATTTAAGTCTATGAAATTTGCAAAATCAGATACTGACATAGATATAAAACTCTTGTATGTATCATAATCAAATCCTATTAATTTATCTCTATCTTCTTTTTTTAAATTTTTAAATTTCCTTGTTTCATCTACGTCATTAATAAAAACTTTTGCATGATTTGGCTCCAAACATCTCTGAATTCTGATGTTATCAGACATATTATTGACAAAATGTATTTCAGTTTCTAAATTCTTATTAATTCTATTGGATAATATTGCTTGTGGAACTCTTTTTCCGCTTTTTCCTCTTACAATACCAAATAGCGAAAAATCAAATGATTGTTGAAAAGATGACTTACCACCACCGTTATCTGCTGTTAATAATATTAAATCAGATGAATTATCTTCAAATTTTACTGATTGTGTGTTGTTTCCAAATGATTTGAAATTTCTAAGAGATATGGATTTAATTATCATATATAATTATATAATACTATAATAAAAAAGTTTTCTATAAAAAATGTTAATATTATTAATAATATTATTAATAATATTAATTTGAACAATAAAATATTTATATATAAACTAAAAACAACTAAAAACATGAAAACAATAAAAACTTATTCAATTGATGAAACGTTGTATAATGCTTTTGATACATTAGCGACAGAGAAAAATATTAATAAAAGTTCTTTTTTTGAAGATGCTATTAAAAAATATTTAAAAGAAAATAATTTAGAAATAGTCGGAGAAGATTATAGATTAAAAACAAATGATGCATATATTGTAACAATTCTATCTCAAAATGATAAAATGTGTAATTTGAGTAATGGAGATAAAATTCAAAGAGGACTATTTTATGATTTGTTTATGCCAGTTGATGGTGTTGATCCAGATGAATTTTTTGGTCGTAGTAATAAAGTATTAGAAGAAGTATTTAGTAAAGTTAAAACATTAAATCCAGATGAAGTAGGAGATATTAATTGTGTTCCTACTAATGAACTTTATAGAAAAAGTTTGTTTAATTCGATTAATTCTGAAACTAAATCTGATAATTGTATAGTGTCTATAATTAAAGAAACTGCAGAAGATGTAAAGGAATTATTTAATATGAATCATAATTATCATACAAAAGAGTATTTTAAATATACAAAACGTGAAATATGTGAAATAATAATTAAATTAAAGAAAATGAAATTTGATATGGATAATTCATCAGATAATTTGAGAAATTTGTTAGTAGATATTTATGTGATTTATAAAGACACTATTATAGAATAAATAAAAAGAGATTCATTTGAATCTCTTTTTATTTATTTCAATTTCTCAAATCTCCATTTAAAGTAATAATAGTCATTGTTTTCTATATGATAAGTATCTTCATTTACTTTCATTATAATATATGGCTTGTTATTACTATTGATATTATATCCTAAAATCTCAACTACTTTATTTTCATTTATTTCGTATAATTTACCAATATTATTTTTTACTTTAGTTTCATTTTTCATATTTTTATAAAAACCTTGATCTGGAATGAACCATTTTTCCAATTTCTTATAAAAATAATTACTTAATTTTAGTTTATACTCACTATCAAATCTATATAAGTATTCTGGATCAAAATATACTTCAGATTCAAGTGTTGGCCTTATTAATCCATTATAGTTTCTGAACACTCCAAAGTATTCTTCTTTATCAAATTCAAATGATATAAACACATCTAATTTTAAACTATTATTTTCATATATTCTTAAAATTTTGATATTATCGTATAATTCGATATCTTCTAAAAAAGGATTACTATCTTTATAAATTAAATTATTTTGACCACGTAAGCTTTTTATTACTCTATCTAAATTCGATACTAATCCAGATTGTCTTGCATAAAAATCAGTGTAAGGACTGTCTTGATAATTATAATATGAAGCACCTGGATCCATAGCAAATGCAAAGTCTCCTCCCCCTCCAGCTGTACCCATTGGTTCGATTCCGAATTGAAATTGTTGAAATTCAGAATCTTCTGTTATAAGATTTGCTTCCTTTAAAAATGAATATCTACTATATTTTAATACTTTCATAATGTTATATATAAATTTTTAGATTTATTATTTTAATATATATTTAAAGGAATAATTAATATTAATATATAAAGATAAAAAGAATATTTATGTCAGAAGAATTAGATAATAATCAAGAAAATAATAAAAATATCAATAATAATAAAAAATTTGATATTGTTGAAAAATATCAATTTAAAGATGATTCTGCTGAGCTAATAACTGATTCTCCTTCAGAATCATCAATTAAGAAGCATATTAATGATGAATTAATTCAAGATATTCCATCTAAATCACTTAATAAAAAAAGTGAAAATAAAAAAAACGAAAAAATCTCAGAAGTGAAAAAAATAGAAAATATTGAATCATCAGTAGTAAAACCTGAAAAAAAATATACTATTATGAAATCTAATAAAGAATTATATGGATCTTTTATAAATGAATTAAAAAATTATTCATTAAGCATCAATGATGTTATTATTTATGATTCAAGTATAGATAAATCTAAAGATTGCCCTGTTAAATTTGAAAATGATTATTTTGTATTATTTGGTAAAAAATATTCATATAATGGTCTAAAAATTAAAAAATTAATATAAAATAAATGGAATTTAAAAATATTCAAAGTCGTAAAGATTTTATTAAAATGAATGAAATATTTGGCGGTACTCAAGGTGGAGTTGGAGCTAGAGATGGATTTGCTAATAATGCTGATTTGAAAGATACATATTTAGGAAAATTGATGAATGGTTTATTCAAAGGTTTGAGTTGGCTATGGAGAAAGGGTAAAGAAAATTTCATAATTAATAGATTGATTGCAAAATTAATAAATGAATTGGTACGTGGAGTTATAATATATTGTTTTATTAAAAAAATTAATTTGCAATCAGGTAAAATTGAAGGAGGAGAAGAAAATACTAATTCTGATTCATCTGAAAATAAAAATGATGTTAATTTTGAAGCAATTAAAAAAGATATTGGAGAAGATTTATTTAATAGGATGATGAATGGCACAGAAGGTGAAGATGTTGAAGAATTGATTAAAAAATCAGGAATAAAAACAGATAATGATAGACCTATAATAAAAAATATTAATGATGTAAAAGAAGTTGTAGATAAAGAAGAATATGATAGAATGGAATCTGAGACATACGAATTTTTGAAAAAAAATATTCAATATTTTGATGAAATTAAGAAAAACGCAGATGAAGGTGACGAAGATGCTAAAAAGAAACTTGATATGATAAAAGCTATATATGTTAATTATGAGATAGTTAGAAAATTAAAAGAAAAAGAATCTAAAAGTAAAGGTGCATCAGAAGCAACATCTACAAATGAAGCATTAGCTCAACTTAAGACAGATTCAAGCGCAGGTAAAATAGGATTAGGATCAAATTCACCAACTATCAGACCAAAATCAGGAGTCAAGAGTTGGGTTAGTGTTAAAAGTATAATAACTAAAAGAGATCAAGATAAATATAAAGAACGAGAAGAAGATTTTTCTCTTCCAATATCAGATATAAATTTAGCAGAAATAGAAAAAACAATTAATAGAAAAACTGATGTTATGAAAGAAGTTGCATCAAATGTAAATTCAGAAAGCTTGAAAGTTATTCAACTTACTGCAAAAGAATTATTTGTCCCAGAAAATCAAGGTCAAGATGTTGAAAAACAAAAATTGAAATTGAGATGGGATAAAGAATTATCAAAAGTATATGCAAGTTTTTCTTTGCTTATGGACATACCAATTGTTGATATAAGAGAAGGTAACTATGGATCAACTGTAAATTTATCAGGATCTACATTAAAAGCAAATAAAGAAGTAAAAAAACTTGGAAGTGACACTGAATCATTAGAGATTGGTGATCAACTTGGTGATTCATTAAATCAATATGAAACTAAGATTGGTGGTTTGGAAGGAAATTGGCAATATTGTATATTTGATTATCAAGGAATAAATTATAATTCTACAATTGCACCAATTAGTTCAGCGCCATCAAATGGCTTCTATATGTTTATGATCACTCAGACAATAAAGAAAATTGAAAATAATATAGTTACATCAAATTTTAAAGAATTTCAAAATATATTTTCATCTACTAATTTTGCAAATGTGACTCTTAAAAAAGATGATGTCGTTAATGTATATTTTATGCTAAAGAAAGGTGCAAGCTTACCATCAGGTACAAGTGCAAATACTAATGGACAAAGTAATAGTTTTTTAGTTTTTAATAATTATATTAGCTCCGATAATAAGACAAATAAATTATTTTTGTGCGAGCCATCAGGTGAAAAATTCATAGCTGATTTAGATCTAAGTAATCCTAGTAATTCATTTGATGGTGTAATAGCTAGTAATTATCAAAAAGATAAAATAAATATTAAGAGCTGTCGTAAAATTGATAGAGTTAAGTTTTGGTGGAAAGCATTAAATTTAATATCAGATTCCAATGATAAAAAATTTAGTGCATTTAAAGATGAGGAAAGTAATCCTAATTTTTGGGATAATAAAGTAGTATTAGATAATTTGAAAAAAATTGCATCTAAATTTTAAATAAAAATATAAAACATAAAATGAAAAAAACGTATTCAGATTTCATGTTAAATGAAGCAGAAACATCAACAGTAATTGCTCCTAGTGTCACAAAAAAAGAAGATACATCTAATAATACAACTTCCACTAATACAATCAAACCAGATGAGTCAGGTGAAGAAAAAACAGATGAACAATCACCTGATGAAACAAAAAAAAATGATGATACACCAGATACTGTAAGTTCAAGTTTTGATAATATAAAAGGTGAGGAAATAATAAAAGAAATTCATGATTTTTGGACAAATAAAATAATAACAGAAAATGAATTAAATTTTTCTGGTAATACACTAAAGATTCTTTATGTGAAACAAAAAAATTCAAAATACACTAAATATAAAGAAAGAATCAATGAAGTTATTAATGATAAGACAGCAGATTGTCAAAAACGATTGGATGATTCTGAAGTAGGAGACTTGTTTTTCTATAATGAATACCCAGTTAAATTAGAAAAAAAAGGATTAGGAGGAAAACCTAGTATTATTTCATTTTTTGAAAGAAAAAATGACGAAAATTATAATTCAAAAATAAAAGAAATAATAAATAGTAAAGATTATGTTGATAGTTCAAAATTGAAGGCATTTGAAAAAGGATTACGATTGGATGAATTTGAATTATTAACTGATATAGATGAAAATCAAACATATCTATATGATGAACAGCCAGTTGAATTCACATTTGAAAATCATGCTATAAAAACTATGGTTAACGCTGATACAAATCAATCAATTAGTTTAGTAGATAAAAACAATGACCCTATATTTGATATTACTAAATTGAAAATATATAATGAATCTAATAAATCAAATAATACCACTACAACAACTACAACAGATAGTCAAAAACTGACATTAGTTAAAAACCCAGGTACAGGAACATCAGGAGCAAGTACAGTTGCAACAGGAACATCAGGAACAAGTACAGTTGAGCCAGGAACATCAGGAACAAGTACAGTTGAGCCAGGAACATCAGGGACAAGTACAGTTGCACCAGGAACATCAGGAGTGAGTAAAGGTACATCAGGTACAAGTACAGTTGAAGCAGGAACATCAGGAGTGAGTAAAGGTACATCAGGAACAAGTACAGTAACAAATTCTGATAACCCCCATGTTATGTCTAGTAAAGAATTTAAAAATAGTGAAACTCTACGTAGAGCTAAAAATAAACATCAAAATTAAAATGATACATATAAATAATTACGAAATTTTTTTAGAAAACGGAATGAATAATCCTAACACTACACAAGGTTATATAAATTCATTATCAAATAAAACAAAATTAAAACCAGTTCAAAATAACAATAATCATCAGACAAATAACAATAAACCAACAGATGGTGTGGATAATATTTTAATAGATACTGAACAACAAAAACAAACCATTTTAGCAAAGAAAGATGTTATTGAAAAAGGATTGTTACAAAATATTCAAGATCTAGAGCCAGAAAATCAAAAAGAAGTAAAAACACAAGTTCAAGATTATAAAAATCAAGTACAAGAATTTGATAAAACAGTACAGCAAATAGATAAATTAAATCAAACACTTAAAAAATCTAATATTAACTCAGTTCCAAACCCTAATATGAAAAAAGTAAGAACCCAAAATAATCTTTAATTATAAATGTCTAAAATAGATGAAAAATACATAGAATCATTAGATACATTCACTACCGCATTAGAGAAAATTGTGGAAATATTAAAAGAACAGCAAAAAACTGGCAAATCAGACGTCGTTAATGATTTTTTAAAGACTCCTATGAATGATTTGAGTCATGTAGTAAAGGATTTACAGAAAATTACAGAAGACGGATTTAAAAATGTCAAAACTGATAATGAAAAAATATTACAGAAAATTGATGGAATAAAGAAGCAAAAAGAATCTGGAATGTTTGGTAGCATAGAAGATCCTAAGAACAAAAATAAGATTGTTGATGGTATAAAAGTTGTTGTTTTAATTGCTGCAGGAGTTTTAGCGTTAGGATTGGCATTTAAAATAATAGGAAAAGTAGATTTTCTATCAGTTGTCGCGTTATCAGTATCTATGATAGCTATGTCATTGGCATATAGTAAAATAGCGGACATAAAAAATTTAAAATATACTAATATACTGTTAATTTCATCTATTATGCCATTGATGGCAATTGGCTTAGCATTGTCTGGCTACATATTAAAAGGAATGCCAGACTTTTCAGTAATGCAATCAATGTCAATTCTTCTAATTAGTACCGCAATGGGATTAGCTGCGTATCTTATAATGAAATCAGTGTCTAAAATTAGTAGTTCATCATTAAAAATGGTACCATTGCTACCTTTAATATTACCAATGATAGCATGGGGCATTGTAAAATCTTCTCATATTTTAAAAGGGGTTGAAAATATATCTTTTATGCAAGTATTATCTGTAGGTATGATAGGATTGGCTTTGGGTGTAGCAACTATTGGAATTTCTTTAGCATTAAAAGGATTAAAAAATGTGACATATAAAGAAATGTTGGCATTGCCTTTTATGATACCATTAATAGCAGGAGGTATAGTTTTAGCAAGTGAAATATTTAAAGGATTTGTTCCAATTAGTAATCCATTAGATTTATTAATTGGTAGTGCTGTTATTGGATTATCGTTGCTGTTTTTTACTCCCGCAATTTATTTTTTAGGTAAAATGAAATTGGAAGATGTTATTACTGGAACATTAATGATTTTGCCAATGTCTATTGCTATTACACAATCTAGTATAATTTTTAGTGAATTTATATCTCTTTCTGATCCATTAAATGTTGTATTAAGTACATTAGCAATGGGTATATCAATATTAATTTTTACACCTACAGTTATGTTGTTAGGTAAATTATCTCTTTCTGATTTGCTTGTTGGTATAGCAGGAAGTATATTAACATCTATTGCTATTGTAGTCGTTGCTAATATATTTTCATCATTGCCTACTAATATGATAGCACCTGATTTTATGTGGACATTATCTGCTGGATTAGCAATTGGAGGATTTGCTCTTATTGCTGCTGGAGTTGGATTATTTGCTGGAACTAATCCATTTTTCTGGATTGGTCTTGCTGCTATTCTTGCTGTTGCTGGAATTATGGTTCTTGTTTCACATATAATACCAACTGGTGATTATACTAAATATCCACCTTTGGATTGGGCATTAGGAGTAGGTGGATCATTAATTGCGTTTAGTTCTGCTATGGTGATAGCATCCGCTGGTAGTATTGCAGGAGCGATATCAAAAATATTTACTGGTGAAGAAAACCCTTTAATTAAAATAGCAAATACAATGGTTGAAGTATCTTTATTATTACAAAGTGGTAAATGGGATAGTGGTTATCCAAAATTGGAATGGTCATTGGGAGTTGGTACAGCACTCACATTATTCGCTGCTGCTTATGTTGCTATTACAGGATTGCAAGGAATTAATAAAGTATTTTCATTTTTGACTGGTACCAAAGCCCAAAGTTTTAATGATTTTGTAATATCAGCAGCAGGAGCAATGAAAACTGCAAATTCAGAATTATCTGGTGTTAATTGGAGTACAGCAGGTAGTTATCCATCTAAAGATTATGCTGATGGAGTTGGTGAATTATTAAAATCATTCGCTGAAACATATGCAATAGTATCTATCGCAGGCGCTAATATATTTAGTGTGAATCCTGAAAGTTTCAATGTATTTGTTAAAAACGCTGCTTCTTCTATGGTTACAGCAAAAACAATATTAGATTCTACAAATTGGAATAATGCTGGACATCCAACTAAAGAATATTCAGAAGGAATTGGTAGCTTTCTTATATCTATGGCTACAGCATATTCTAAAGTTAATGATATAGGAATAATGGATATTATAGCTAGATTATTTAATGTTGGTGGTAATAAAATGACAATAACAGATTTTGTGAGAGAATCATCAAATTCAATAGTTTTAGCATCAAATATATTATCAGACGGTAATTTTACTAATATTCCAGATGCAACTTATTTAACAAATTTTAATAATTTTATAGTTTCAATGGCTAAAAATATAAATGATTTTGCAGTAAATATAAATGATGTGATGAATTTTACAAATAATTTAGGTATGCTATTTCCATCTTTAATATTATTGTCAAATGCAACACAAAATCCTTTATCAGAACTTTATATTCAAGGATTTGATAAATTAGTTAAATTATTAGATAATATGCCAGATAAAAGTGTTCAAATACATAAATTGGCAGACTCGTTTGTTGATTTATCTAATTCTTTGAAAGATATTACAACATTTGATAATTTATCAAAAGTTTCAGCTAGTGTTGTTTTATTGAGTGCTGTTGATGATGCAAAATTGCAAATAGTTCTTGATAAATTAAAAGATAATCAAGATACAATAAAAACTATTTATGGTAACTCTGATTCTACTCCTAATTTAATGAAAACAATTGGTAATGCATTTAATAACTTAACAGGATCCGATAAAATAGAAGATGAGAAAAAAGCAAAAGAACCTATGGTAGTTGTCACTAAAATTGAACCTCAATTTTATTCTGAAATATCTGAGGTTAGAAAATTATTAAAATCAATTAAAAATTCTTTAGATAAGCCAGCACCAGCATCTAGCTTTCATAGATAATTAACTACAATAATACGTCTTTCAAGTAAACTTTAAATTATTTTTAATCTATATGTAATTGAAGTAAATAATTTGATATTAATAAATATCAAATTATTTATTGATATAGGCACATTTGAACCTATATCAATAAATATATAAATAAAAAATAAGACATGAAAAGATTTTTATATTTGATAAGATATTTTAAGCTTCTTAAGAAGAATAAAAAAGTTTTGGAAGAATCAAGAATTAATAAAAATATTAATCCTTACGGTATTCAGTATGATTGGATAGGTAGATTATATACAGTATTAAACTTACCTTTAGATGATAAAGAAAATATTGATAAGTATGGCTACTATTATGTTGATAATATGGTTAGAAATCATGTGATTGAAATTAATAATTTTTTATTTGAATTAGGAATGCTAGAATATGTTGAATTAGATACAGATAATATTCAACAAATTGATGATTTAAATATAAGAATAGTATTGAAGTTTAAATATCTAAATACTAAATTTATTGCAAGATTCATTATAGTATCAATAATCTCATTAATTTTATTTGGAATGTTTTCTTTATTATTTTTATTATAAACTTTATTAAATAATTACAATATATTTAAAAAACAAAAAACATGGCAAAAGAACAATATCACGAATTAGCAGATTATATTATAGACTATTTTAAAGTCTTAGAAGAAAAATTGTGCATCCCAATAAATTTAAAATTTGTATTTCAAGCGGATGATAAACAAAAAACATTAATAAAAATAGTTAAAATTAATGATAGATATGTAAGTTTATTAAATGCTGAACTTTTAGTCAGTTTTAATGAAAATTTTTATGACGCATTTGATGATGAAATAAAAAACATTTTAATTGATCAAGAGTTGGCATTAATTGAAACAGATCTTGATAAAGGAACTATAAAATTAGGTAAAGCAGATTTAGTAACATCATACGGTATTATTAATAGATATGGAGTTGAAGCAGTTGAAAGAGCAAATAAATGTAGAGATTTATATAATAGTCAACAAGCTGAAAAAGAAAAAGAAACAAAAGCAAATAGATAAAATAAAAACAAAAAACAAAAATAAATGATAATGGAAGAAAAAAAATTTTTTAATTTTAACGGTGATGAAGCATTCGATTTAAATACAGAATATACAAATTTATTTGTAGATGGAGATAACCAAAAAATTAGTACAAACGATAATAAAATTAAAGATGCTGAAAAGATTATTTCAGAAACAGGACAGAAATATATTGAAAGTAAATCCCTTCAAAAATATGAATACCTATTTACCAATTTAGATTTATTTTTAAATAGATTTCAAACTGATTCAGTAGAAGTAAAATCTATGACTAAAGAAGATAGAGATAAATTGTTTGGATATGGTAGAGAACTATTCTCAACATATCAAACTCAATATAGTTCATTGAATTTTAATTTTGAACTCTCTATTAAAGAGTGGAATTATATGGATAATATATTAACAAAAAAATTGTCATATAATGGAAATGAACTTTTCAATTTTTGGGAACTTTTCACCAAATTTATTGATCCAACAAGAAATTATATCAAAAGTTTACCAAAAGGAATCGAATCATTCGTTCCAGCTTGCTCAATACAAAGTTTAGTTTTAGTTAGTCACTTGTTGATGAAACATGAAGAAAAAGGATCAACTGATCATTTCTTTTATTTTAAAAATGTATTAACTGAAGTTGGTTTGATGACAAGACTTTTTAATGCTTATGGAGTAGTATTAGAAAGATACACCAATATGTTTAACAATTGGGTAGATGCATTAAATACTATGGACGGATATAATAACATAGATAGAATAGATGAACCAGGAACAGTATCAGAAACACAGCAATAATAAGGAGATTTTTGATGAAATAAGAGACATAATATATAATAATAGCGAAAATGCTATTGATATAAGTGATGTTAAGATATCTTCATTGAAAAATCTTTATATTATTGATGAGATAAAAAATCTCAAGGTTATCGAATTAGATAACCTTGATGATTTTATGTCTTATGTAAATTATGATCACTACTTGATATTTAAATATAATAATTCTTATTATTTCTGTGATACAGAACTTGCATCGTATTTAGATAAACTTAGTTTAATTAAAATAACTGATTTTAGCTTATATCTCAGAAAAGATAAAATAAATAAAATAGAGAATTTTAATTGATTAATCAATTAATATAAAATAAAAACATAAAAATATGCCAAAATCAAAAAATAGAAAAGGACACGATTCTAAAGTTAGAAAATATAACGAAAATAAGAAAGTACAGCAAGAAATATTGAAGAAGAAAATGATGGAAAATTATATTAAACTTCAACAGGAGATTATGGCTGGACAAGCACATACATCAACAGAAGATGCTATTGATTCAGATATAAATATTGATGAATTGAATACTATAGATGATATATCATTAATTGATATTGATAATCTAAGTGTTATACCAGAAGTAGTTGAAGAAAGTATAATTTCTCCTGAATCGGTAGAAATTGTTGATGCTGAATTAGTCGATACTAATAAATAATTTAATTATATGATAACCATAACAAACAATAAAATCTATTATAGCGAAGAATCAATTTTATACCTAGATTCAATAGATAATGCTGATGTTATTGACCCAAACGATATATTACTTTTTTTGTCAGATACTGTTGAATTAGGTGAGAATTTAATATTTAAAAGATTGTTTGATATTATATCACATAATGTTAATGATTTTAATGATATTTTTTATTCATCATTAGATGGATATTATATTGATCCATTTTTACAAGAAATTGAAAATAATCCAACTGACAAACTTGATATGGATTATCTAGAAGTTAATTGGAGCTGTAATAAGTATGATAATGAATTAAATGTAACATCTACAATTCACGGCGTATCAAATAACAATTCTGATTTTTATTCAATAGACTTTGTATCTCTTAATAATTTAAAAAAATTAAACATTTCACTCAATAAAAATTTCACTGTATATGATTATAATAAATTGATAGAGGGTAAAAATGAAGAAGATTCAAAATTTGAGTTAGGAGAAAAAACATTTACATTATTTGATTTGTATAACGCAATATTTAGTGAAATAACATTTCATGGTGGTCCTCTTGATAAAAAAGAAAGATTTGAAGAGCTAGAAAAATGTATTGAAGACGAAGATATTAATCCTGAAGAATATAAAGAATTGAAAAGTTCTACACTAAATGATTTGATTGACAAATATGAAAAAGAGGATAAATATTTGGTTAAATATAAAGAGTTTAGAAGTAGAGTTGATGAGAATAGAATTCAAATTAATGAAAATTTATCAAAATTGAAAGATTGTTTGTTAAATAAATTGAAGATTTATGATGATATTTATAACTGTGAAGGTAGTATAAAAAAATATTATAAAAAACTAACTAATATTGAATTTAATATGCAAACTCTTTACGGAGAAGATGAAGATATATTATTTCATAAATTTTGGCAAACTCCAAGATGTACATGTCCAAAAATTAATAATATTGAAATTTATCCTTCAAAAAAATGTTTAATTGATGATAACTGTCCTATTCATGGTAAAAATTAAAAAATTAAAAAAGCTTCATATTTAAATATGAAGCTTTTTTAATTTCTCTTTTCTTGTGTGCTTAATAGAAAACTCTAAACATTCTTCTGAAATACTTTCATAAGTTACTCCATTTATTGTCTTATTTGTCATCATTCCTATGTTATCAGAGTCCCAATAATCAGTATAGTAACAATTACCATATTCTGAAAATCCAATAATTGACATAGGAATTTTATGATACCAAGGATATTCTTTAATGTCATTGCAAATTTCAGAACAAATAACAATGTCACCTATTTTAAATTTTCTTTCCATTTTCAATTGAATCTAAATGCTCTTTTTCAACTTCAGTCCATTTTTGAATAGGACATGTTCCTCCGATATCTTGATATGTTTTAGGTGTGAATATTTTTGCTTTTAACGCACAGCCACATAAATTACATCTTGCAAATATATCAATCTCTCCTATATTTAACATCTCTTTATGCTCACACCCATCACATATTTCAATTCTTTTACTTGCAAGATCTGATTGCTCATCATTTGGGTTGAATGATATTCTCCAAGATTTGAAAATTTCTTCAATTTTATTCATTTATTTAATTTTTTAATTTTAAGTTTATTAATTAACTTATATATAAAATTAAATTAGTCCAAATTGATTTTTTTGTATGCCTAGAAGGACTCGAACCTTCAACTCATCATCCGTAGTGATACGTGTTATCCATTACACTATAAGCACATGTAAGTATTTACTCATTTATTTTTAATGACTTGATTAATGTTTTTTAATTTTTCTTTTCTTGAGTATGCTAATTTGTATTTCATAACTCCTTCTATTTTATTATTTAAACATTGTTCCATTAAATATTCAGATTGATGTATTACATATTCTTTAGAACATTTTTCAATACTATCTCCATAATGATTAGTATCAAATCCTATCATCCAATAATTATCTAATTTTTTATAATTATCTATTGTTACATCACCATCAATTTCTAAATTATCAATCCATTCTAAAAATGATTTAGAATCAAAAAATTGACCATATGTTAATCCTCCATGTACACTTATTGTATTCATATCATCATATGAAACTCCATATGATGGATGATTATTAGGTATTAATATATAACCATTACCCCATCCGAATTCCATTTTTAATGAAAATGTACTTAGTAGAGGTAAATTTTTAGTGATATAATTCTCAATTACTAATGTGTAAATTCCGTATTTCATGTTGATTTTTTAAATAAAAACAAAGATACACAATTTTTTTGTATATTCAATATTAAAAATTTTTTATTGTTGAATAACTACATTATATGTAATTCCACCAGATTTCTTTTTTATTGCGTTTTTTAATTCTTCACTGTCTTTAATATCTTCCAAATTATCATTTTTAATATCATCTTTGATTTTACTAATATCAGAATCAACATCCTTTAATTCTCCTTTTATTTCACCTACATTACCTACTATATTATCAACATCAGTATCAACATTTTTTATATTTTGTTGTATGTCATAAATAATATTTTTTATTTCACTAACTTCATTTGTTATTTGTGCAGTTATTGTGTCTATTTTTTTAGATAACTCTTCTATCTTTGTAATAATATCATCAGTTCTTAATGATATATTTTCTTGCTCCGACTTAATATTTTCTACTAAATTATCCATATCATTTGTCTTTATGTATAAATAGTACAAATTATATTAAAATTTTTATACAATGATAATTTTAATGTAAATTATTTTTTTTCTTTTTCTATATTATCTTGAATGTTATTTATGTCAAAGTCTACATTTTTTAAATCTTCTTGTATATTATCAACATGATTTTGTATTTCATTAACGTCTGTGTCAGCATACTTTAACTCAATATCTATATCATCAACATGACTTTTTATGTCACTAACATCAGTATCTACATCTTTTAATTCAATATCAATATCAACTACATGAGTTTTTATGTCATCAACATCAACATTTATATGCTCTGTCATAGCTTCTATTTTTTCGGATAATTCTTCAATCTTTGATATTATTGCATCAGTTCTACTTCCACTTATCTTAGCAATATATCCTAAAACTGGTAATGCTACTCCTTGAAAGAAAACTGATACTAAATATTGCATCCATGCAACTAAACCTGATGGCTGACTAAAAAATAATGGAAATATAACTAATATTGTAATTATCCAAAACATTGTCATACTAGATAATGAATCTGATAAAAATATTGCAAATTTTTCTTGTGATGATTTAAATTTCTCGACTAATTTATTCATATTTTTTTTATTTATATATAAATAGTGATAATTATATAAATAATATAAATTGTATTAAATATTTTTTGTGGTACTAGTTGGGCTCGAACCCACAACCTCCGAAGAGATCAGTTTTACATACTGACATGACTACCTGTGTCATATTAATCACATATTTTTGTGGTAGCAGATGGACTCGAACCATCAACTTCTGAGACATCGGCCCAGCACTCTATCCTTCGCTCGTTTCAAATTATTTATTCTAGTTTCATAATTATCCCCTTTGTGCTTTTGAGTTACACTACCTTGTTGTTTATTGTACTGCCGAAGGGACTTGAACCCTCATACACCAATTACCTTGTTAATGACTGGATATAAGCCAGTGGGGATACGACAGTGTGTTTTTTATTGTTGGTGAAGTGGGAATTGAACCCACATGTGACCAATTAACCTTTCTACTACTTATCAGGCAGAGGGTATATTCACCAATGTTATTTAGTAGTCCTGGTGAGACTTGAACTCACGACCTCCATCTTATCAGGATGACAATCTAACCGACTGATATACAAGACTATTTTAGTTTATTTTTATTAATCATAACATACTATTAGTATGATACTAGTCATAATAATAAACTCTGTACCGAATATGAGGTTCGAACTCATTTGGATTTCCTTATGAGAGAAATCTCTTTTCCACTAAGCTTCGGCATAATGTTCATTGAGGCCAAGGTGGGACTCGAACCCACACAATATAGTTTTGCAGACTATCCCTTTATTCCATTCGGGCACTCGGTCATTTTTGTGGAAATAGAGGGACTCGAACCCACGAACTTGTGAAAGAACTGATTTACAGTCAGTTGCAATTGCCACTATGCGATATTTCCATTATCTTTGCGGTTCTGAGGAAAGTCGAATTCCCTATATCCCTTACGAGAAGCCTGAGTGACAGTCAGGTACACCAGCCGTTATGCGCCAGAACCATTTTTATTTTTTATTTCATAATGTATTTCTGTGTGACAATTTTTACACACTAACATACATTTATCAACTTCTTTTTTTAATCTTTCATATGAATAAGATTTTGCACTTATTCCAAAATCTTTTTGAGTAGGATCTTTATGATGAAAATCAAATACATCTATACATTTATCATATCCACACCTTTCGCATTTTCCTCCTTTATATTCAACAAGTTTCCTTTTTTTATCTTTTCTCCAACTAATAACATTATTTACAATATCATTTTTTCTTTTTATTTTATACTCTTCTTTAGATAATTTTTCTTTTTTATTTATAATTAAAATTTTAGATATTTGATATCTACCAATATTGAATTTTTTAGATACTTTTCTTGTACTTTTACATTCATCATAGTATTTTTGCATTTCAATAACGTCATCATTATTAACGTTTTCATATATTTTACAATAATTATTTTTTTTATAATTACCATCATTGATATTATTTAATCTGCATATTTTTTTAATTTTATCTAAAGATAATTTAGTTTTTTCTATTATTTCTTCATATGTATTACCATTTATTCGATATTCAATAACTTTTTTAAAAATCTCATCAGATATCTCATCACCAAAATCTATATTTGGTATATTTTTTAATTTTTTTAAATTTGATAATTTTGTGTTTTTTTTATTTAATTCAATATTATTATATAATTTTTTACAATGATAAGATATTGTACCTTTTGAACAATTTAATAATTCTGATATTTCATTGTATGTTTTTCCTTCTTTTCTTAATGATAATATTTTAGTTTTAATGCTTTCCATAATTTATTTATATTTTTATTGTATATATAAAAATATATAATATTAAAAAAGATTAAAGTTTAAAGTTAATCATTTATTCGCGGGAGTGGGGAATTGCGACATCCCAACACTTTCGTTAACAGCGAAACGCTCTACCTTTGAGCTACACTCCCTTTTTGCGCACTGGATAGGATTCGAACCTACGTTGAAGATTACTCTTACTGGTTTAACAGACCAGACTTTTCGACCGACTAAAGCAACCAATGCATTTTTAATTTTTTGATAATAAGCGGGATATACGAGATTCGAACTCGCTCCGTGCACCGTGACGGGGTGACATCTTAACCATTTGACCTATATCCCATTTTTTGTAATGCGTATGAGAGTTGAACTCATCTTGCTAGGTTGAAAACCTAGAGTACTTTCCGATATACGAACGCATCGTGTTTTTTGTGGGAGCAGCCAGATTCGAACTGACGACCTAAAAGGTTACAAAATTTACAGTTTTGCGCCTGACCAATTTGAGCATTACTCCCATTTATTATTCATTATCTAGTATTTCAAAGAGCATTTAAAAATAAAAAACTCAGTTCTTATTTTTAAGAACTGAGTTTTTTTATTATTCACATAATAATTTTTTAACTTATCCAGTTCTTCCTACATTATTTTCATCATCATTAATATAATCATTATTAATCATATTAATACATATCTCTTCCATATTGTAATTAATATTACAATTGCGATAAATGCTGTATATGTTATTAATGTTATTCATGATATTTACTTTTAATTTATTATTTTTAAAAAAACTATTTTGAGTTTAGCTGCTAGTGTACTCGCATTGTCCCCATTACCAGTGAGGTGCTGTTCAATATAGTTTTTTAATTGTTGCGCAGGCTGGACTCAAACCAGCGTTCTCAAGGTTATGAGCCTTGCGGGGTATCACTTCCCTACCGCGCGATATATTTTAATCTTTTTCTTTATCTATTTTCTTATAAAGTTTCTTAGCAATCTCTTTTGCTTTTGAATTCATTCCTTTTTCTGTTTTAGGAACTTCACTATAATCAATTTTGATTTTATCAGCAAACATTATAAATTTTTCAGTTCTATCAGATTTCCTTTTCAGTTCATCATAATTTTTTTGAATTTTATTTACTACTTCTGCTGATTCATCAATTTTATTTTCTTTAACTTTTTTCATAACAAAAAATCCAGTCATTTTTTAATTGACTGGATTTATAATTATAGGCATAAGCCTTAATTTTATTTCTCAGTCAATTGGGATGTATCATCAATATTATTGATAATTTCGTTGTTACACATTTCCTCATTTATATATAGATTACGATACATCTTGTTTTGCTTTTTTATATTAGTTTTTATTTTCTATAAAGTTTATTCTTTGTTATATATAATAGAAAAAAAGTCATTTTTTTCTATTTTTTATTTTCTTTTAATATGATAGTACAAAAGTAATAAAAAGTTTTCATTCTACCAAACATTTTTCAATCTTTTTTTTATATTAATGAAAAACTATCATTTTTTTCTACTTTTAATATGATAGTACAAAAGTAATAAAAAGTTTTTAATCTACCAAATGTTTCTAAACTTATTATTTAAATAAATAAAAATTATAATATTGGTTCAATGACTATTGAATTTTCATAATTTTTTAATTCATCATAATATTCTTCTTCATCACATTCGTTTAGTTCACAATATTCTTCTTTTGATTCTCCCATATACACTTTTATGTACTCTGTTTTTGCATCACTGGCTTCTTTAGGAGTATTAAATATACCTATGAAATCATTGTCTGACATTGTACCAGTGCTTGTGTAATAATCTACTTTATATTTCATATTCAATTATTTTTAATTTGGAGTATAAAAGTAATAAAAAATTATCAATTTACAAAATGTTTATAATCTTATTTTTATAAAAATAACCTTTCTTTTCAATTAAGAAAAAAAGGTTATTTTTTATACTATATTATTTTTTATATTACATTGCAAGTTCTTTTTCTTTCTTTGCATAAAATGAGAAGCCACCAACTTCTTTATTTATTCCTGGAACTCTGGTGAAATTTTTAAGGTTTACTACCTCTTTAATAACATTATACTCATTTTGAGTCAAAAAGAAAACTTTTGTTGATTTACTTGAATTAGTTGTCATAATGTTTAATTTAAATGATTTAAATGATTATTGTTTTATTTTCAATACAAAATTACTATATTTTTTTAAATTGTCAAAATATTTTATGATTTTTTATAGAACATTTTCTTTCTTTGCATAAAATGAGAAGCCACCAACTTCTTTATTTGCACCTGGAACTCTGGTGAAATTTTTTAGATTTACAACTTCTTTAATTCCATTGTATTCTGATTTAGTCAAAAAGAAAACTTTTTCTGATTTACTTGAATTAGTAGTCATAATTTTTAATTTAGATGATTTAAATGATTGTTGTTTTAATTTCAATACAAATGTACTTCGGTTTGAATTGTTTACCAAATATTTTATTGTTTTTTAATATTTTACTTATATTTTCATTTATATTTTATAGTTTGATAACATTACAATATAAATATATACTGAAAATGATATTATAAACATGAAAATGATGAAAAATTTTATAGATTATAAATCTATGAATGAAAAATGGGATGAGAAAGTTAAAGTTAAACATACTGGTGAACATGCAGGTAAAACTATTGATGAGTTGGAGAGTGAATTATCATCACTTAAAAAAAGAAGTAAGAAATATCAAGATGAAGGCAAAGATGTTCCAAAGAGTATTATTGATCAAGAACAAGAAATTAATTTTGCTATTAGAGCAAAAAGAAATTGGAAATAAAAAAAGCTTCTTTTTAGAAGCTTTTTTATTTAATCAATGACAATTGACAGTTATATTTTTTAATTTGTTGAATATTCCATCATGTTCAAGTGCACTATAATATTCTCCATCATTATCTGAAAAACTAAAACAATACATCACTCCATCATTTACCTCTTTACCATCAATAACTTGAAGTTTTAATTTTCTTACATTGAAAAATTCTTTAAGTAATTTTTTTGAATATTTATCTTTAGCTTCTGCAAATGCTTCCCATCTTTCATTTCTATCTTCAATATATTTAAAATCATCAAAATCAGGAGCATCATTTTCCATTTCCAAATATCCATTCGATATTATTTCACTTGCCTTATCAATATCATTCTTAGTTTGATCACATATATCATTCCAGATAGTTTCTGAAACTTTATTTACAGAATAATTTTCATCTCCATAATATAACTGTTCTTCCCTAAAAAGAATTTTTTTTACATCTTCCATACATTTCGGTTCAAATGGGAAGATAACTACAAAACTACTTGATGATGAATTGCTTACAAATCCAGTTCTTATTTTCATACTATTTTTTATTATCTGTTTTATCTGTTTTATCTGGTTTATCTTTTTTATCTGTTAAATCTATTCTAATCTCTGACTTTTTAAAAATTGCGTTGAATATTTCCACTATAAAACTTCCAATTACAGAAATTATGAAAAAACAAAATATAAATGTCCAAAAATCTGAAGTAGCATATTTTAATAATTCTAACATATATTTTTATTTTTATTTTTATTTACAAAATTATAAAAAATATTTGATATTATAATATTTTAATCAAAAATATTATAAATTTTTAGTTATTTCATCTAATTTATCTTTTCTTTTATATACTGTATTACATACTGGACATATAAGACCGTGCTTTTTTGTTTCCCACATATAATTAAAATCTCCTTTTTTATCACATATTGGACAAGATTCATAACTTTCTTTTCCTAATAATTGATAATCTAAAGAATAATAATCATTATCAAAAGAATAAAATTCACTATCACCATCAAGTAGACTGGTTATGCTGCACCATTCATCATCATCTTCCTTATATTTTTGTAATAATATTCGTAATTCTGATTTTGCATCATCAGTTAATTTAGTGCTAAATTGCCATAAATCCCAATCTTCGTTATTACTAGTAGAAACTAAATAGCAATCTGCTACTTTTTTTATATAAGTATCATAGTTACAACTTTGAAATGTTATTGCCTGATTTTTGTCTATATTTTTTAGCCCATTAATGTATAAATCATGCTCTTTTATTCTATATTTATCATATTGTTTATCTCTTCCAGTATTACCCATATAATCATCATATTTCGATTTAATCATATGCGTAGCAAGATCACGTAAACTTTCAAAATTGTTGTTAGAAATTATAAAGCTACTAGATGATGAGTTACTTACAAATCCATTTCTTATTTTCATATTTTATATTATTTATATTAACAATATCTAGTTCCAGTTATTAATTCTACTTCACTAATATCAACATTTAATGTTTCTGCTACTATTTTTGACTTTTCCATTATAACAGATATTGGTGTTATACTAGAATTTAATTCTTCACCATTTGAAATTATATATCCAACAATATATCCATAATTAGACATTTCAACATCAAGTGCTTCTATTCCATTTTCAAATCCATTTTCAACTTCTTCTTCTGTACAATCTAATCTTTTGACTCCAATTATAACAAAACTACTTGATGATGAATTGCTAACAAATCCATTTCTTATTTTCATATTTTATTTTTATTTTATTTTTTATCCATTTCGACCTGCACCAAAATAAACTTCTGATTTATTTAAGTCCAATCCCGATTTATTACTATAAAATGCATTATAAACGTTTTTATCATTTTTATTAAAGAATGACATATCAATATCATAATCAATATCATCATAATCAGATGTCATAAAATCTGAATCACCTTCATTATTACATATATTAACAACTAAAAATAAATCTTCATCTTTACAATCTTTAATATCTAAATTTGCATCTGTTTGAAATGAATCTACATAAATTTTATTGTTATTAAAATGTATATCATAATTAGTACTTTCTTTAATATTAGATAAGGTTAATACTTTAACATCATAATCTAATTTAATATTATTATCTTTTGTGTATTGTGTAAATTCATTGTAATCATTAATCTTGGCTATGCCAACAATAAAACTACTTGATGATGAATTACTAACAAATCCATTTCTTATTTTCATGTTATCATGTTTTTATTTTTATAATAAATGTGGTCTTGCTTCAGCAATTCCAGCATTTGTTACTTGATACCATTTAGGGTGATATTCAGATAAATTTTTTGCACCTCCATAAGATAATGCAGAACGAACACCGTTTATTAATCCTTCAATTACAAATTTGACTCCTCCTTTAAATGGAATTGTTGTTGACTCTCCTTCCACATTTCTTTCCGCTTGACCATGAACAGTTTTTGTTTCTAATGATGCAGAGCCTCTATATCGTTTATATAAGCCATTAGGACTCTCTATAACCTTTCCTGGTGATTCTTCTGTTCCAGCTAATAGTGAGCCTAACATAATAGTAGATGAACCTAATGCAAGAGCCTTTGATATATCTCCACTTGTTCTAATTCCACCATCAGCCATAACTGGTACTTTTGCAACATTTAAAATTTCTATTAAACTTGTAACATTTGGAACACCAAATCCTGTCTTGATTCTAGTTGTACAAAGACTTCCGCCACCAATACCACATCTTAGTCCATCAGCTCCCCAATTTTGCAAATCAATTGCGGCTTCTGCAGTTGCAATATTACCTGCAATTATATCCACTCCTAAATTCAATCCTTTTATTTCTTTAATCGCTTTTTTGACATTTATGTGATGTCCATGAGCAACATCAATAAGAATTACATTTACTCCAGATTCTATTAATGATTTAGACCTTTCTAAAAAATCTCCATTTGAGCCTACTGATGCCATTATTGGAATATTCTGTACATTAATAAAAGGATTATATAAACTATAATCAATTAATTTTTTTAATTTTTTGATTTCATCAACTTGTTCTTCAATAGTCATGAATCTATGAATACATCCTACTCCTCCTAATTGAAACATTTTAAACGCCATTTCATGCTCACAAACGGTATCCATAGGTGATGCTACCAATGGTATCATCAACTCATAATTTGTAGATAGTTTTGTTGTTAATGAAATTTTATTTCTATGTTCTACTTCACTATAAAATGGTATAAGTTGAATATCATCATACGTTAACGCTATATTATTTGTCATTCTTTTATTTTCTTTTGTTTTTATTTTAGTGATAATAACTTTAAATATCTACTATCAAAATCAATACTTTTATTTATATGTATTAATAATGTTGGATGCAATTTAAAACTCAAATCTAAATCAGGAATGATATTAATATCTCCAATATATTTTTTAAAGTTTTGAATCACATTTTTAGTATCAGTAATATTTGAATTTAATATAAAATTAATAATATTTAACAATTCAAAATTGTTTTTATCAATATGCCATATTTGACAATATGATAACCAAAATTCAGTAGTGTAATCTAGTTTTTGAGAACGATATATATTTTTAATATTAGATATAAATTCATCTTTTCCTAATTTACTAAAAAATGCATTAGCTTTTTCTATTAAATAATCAGGTGATGTATTTATAATTTTATTATCATTTATCATAATTCCAAGAAAGTAAAATATGTTATGAGTTTGATTATTTGTCATAATATTATTAATTCTATTTTAAACTGGTTTAATAATTGTCGTTACTCACCATTTGAATATATGTGTTAATTACTCCTGTAATTCCATATTTTTCAAATTTTTGACGTAATGCATCATCTTCTTCTGTTGTACGATCTTTAAATTCTGTTACTTCTCCATCTTCTAATCCACCTAGTGAATCACCTACAATAAGAGTATTGTAATCTTTTTCTCCAAAATAATTACCATCTGCTTCAATTCTAAATTCATCATCAAGTTTATTTGAAAAAAATTCAAATTTATCATAATCATCTTCAATTTCTTCAAATTCTTCATTTTTTATATTCAAGCATTTTGCTAAATCATATATTGTAAGTTTAATTCCTCTTACTACAAATGATGAACTACTTGAATTACTTACAAATCCATTTCTTATTTTCATATTTTTAATTTATTTTTTTAATAATCTCCTCCACTTTGAATGTGAATTAAATCATTGTTGACATTTATTCCTGTTTCACATAAATAAGTTTCTAATCCATCTCCAGAATCATCAGATGCTGAACCTTCATAATAACGATATTCTTTTCTTAATATTCTTAACAAATCTTCTCTAGATATATTAGGATATCCTTGTTCAATTATTTCATCTATCATTTCTTCATCTGATAAATTCTTACCTGAATCACAATAATTTTCAAATATATCTTTAATGCTCATTTCTTTAAGATTGTTAATCATCCAATCCGATAATCCATTTGCAAAGTTGAATAATATAGAATTTTCGTCTAAATCAAATAACTTCATAAGAATATTTTTTGATATTTTTTCTCCATTTTTAATAGTAACAATAAAAGAACTACTGCTACTATTACTTACAAATCCATTTCTTACTTTCATAATTTTATTTCTTTTTTAAAATTTCATTGATTTTTTTAGTATCAGCAATAATAATTTGTCCTTCATCTGGACCACCTTCAACCTCTGCAATTATGTATGGACGAATAACATCATTTAAACTATCAGGTAAATCATAATCTTCCACGTCATTAGATATTATATACTCATAAATATCATAATTATATAATCCATTTTCATCAATAAGTTTTTTCAATAATTCTTTAAACGTGTCTAATGGAAAATCTTCATCACCATCAGTAATTTTATCATAATCAACAATTTCAAGAAAATTCTCAGGTAATAAAATTACAAAAGATGAGCTACTTGAGTTACTCACAAATCCACTTCTTATTTTCATATTATTTTTAATTTAATTATTTATATTCAATATTTTATTTATAGTTTATATTAATCTGTCAATTCCTATTGCAAATCCAACTCCTCCATCATATTCTCCTCCTCCACAAATCTGTTTTGATGATCCTAATTTTTCGCAAGTTATTTCAAATCCCTTACCATTTTTGTAATAATCAAGTCCTCTTTTTACATCATTGTTAATAACATAATCATCAATATTATCAGTGAAATTTTTTGTTAATAATTTCATTGCTAAATGTTGTAAGTTTGCTCCTTCTGATAGATAATCATGAGTAGGATTTAATATTTCAACTCCAAATTGAGTGAATTGACGAAATCTTCCATGCTGTGGTTTTTCTCCACGAAAGCATTCACAAACATAGAATAATAATACATCTTTTTCATTTTTGTATGTTGTTTTAGATAGTTTTTGAACAACTGCAGTATATTCAGGAGCTAAGCATAAATCTCTATCTCCTCTATCTTTAAAATTGTACATCATATTGTTATTTTCTTCTCCTACCTTATTTTGAAACAATTCTTGAAATTGAATGATTGGTATTTGAATTTCCTGAAAATGATATTCATCAATTAATATTTTAATCATTGAATTTATTAATTCTCTTTTTTCTCCTCCGACTAAAATTCTAGTTCCTTTATAACAAGTTTCTTTTATTATTTTCATTTATTGATTTCACTCCATTCTTTAAGTAAACTACCATATTTCCAACATTGTACAAGAATTGATTGAGCTGCATAAAACATTGATCCTGATATTCCTAAAAAATCCATTTCAAATGATGTTTTACTTGCAATTTCTTTTAGTAATTCAATATCAATTTCTTTACTTTTTGATTTTGCTTCTGATTGCATTAATTTAGCCCATCCTTCAGCATATTCAAATACACAATTTCCGTATGAATCTTTATTTTTTAACTTCCAATCATCCCAATCTTTTTGATTTAATAGTTCAATATCAATTCCTTTTATTTTTTCTTTATACTTTCTTTTAACTTCAATATCTTTTTTGTGTTCTTCAATTCTTCTTTTTATAGATTTTTCCTCAGATATTTTTAATTTTTTTTCATACTCAATTTTAGTTTTATCATCATATTCATCATCACATATAGGACCAATTTTAGCCCATTCCATCAAATGAGCATCATTATAATACTTATATAAATTATTGAGATTTGTACTTTTGTCAATTAAACAAATTATACCATTAAAATTGAAACTGCAAATTACGTTGTTTGTATTTGAGAAATTTTTTGCTGTTTCAGAAGTGTGATTAAAATCAGAACCACACATAACATCCATTCTCACACCTGGTGTAGACTGACTAATAATTTCTAAAATTTGTTGTTCTTCATAACTAATTTTTATGTTATTTAGAACTTTTAATTTTAATTTTCTTGGAATGTTATTATTAACACTGAAAGTTATATACTCACCATATTCGCATTCATGATAACTTGAAAATTTTATATTAGTTACAATAAGATATTTAATAAAAAGATAATTTTTATCTTTTTTGTCTTTTATTGTATATGTGAAATATTTATTCATCTATTTTAATTTTATTAATCCTAATCCTGAATCATCAGTATTCCACAATTCAAATTGTATTTTTTTAATATTAATTATAATCTCTTTATCAATATCATAATCTTTATTTAGGATTATAATTAAATTATCATAAGCGTCAGATTGAGCTTTTTTGCAGATATAAACTGCATCACTTCTATCTAAAAATTTTCTATTATCAAAATCATTATTTAGTAAATTTTTCCAAAATCTACCAGAACCAATTTGTCTAATAAAAATATCTTTCCATGTATCTTCTTTCATAAATTATCTACGATAGTTTCTGTTATTGTTGTATTGTTTTATTTTTTGACTATACATTTTTGATTTGTTTTTGTTGCTTTCTAATTTTTCAACTCTTAACATTTCTCTTTCTTCAAATAGTATATCATTTCCAACATCTGAGTTATACCAATAATTAGGATTAGGATAATGAAATTCTTTTTTATCATTAAGAGTCTTTGATTTTTCAATAAAACTTAATATTAAATCTTCTTTGCTATTATGTTTTATTTGATTTGCTACACTCATCAATTTCAATTTACGTATCAATTTAATATCAATACTATAATTTACAACACAGGTAAATGTGCTATTAAATTTCAGACCAGGATATTCTATTTTTACAAACTTATAAATTTCTCCTTTATAATATTTAAGACGAGGACCATTAAATCCTGATGCATCGAAAGTTAAAAATAAAACATTTTCATCAATCATTTTTCTAAATCTTTTTTAGCGATATATTCAACAACTTCTTTTGATTTTTTAATCTCAGATATTACCAATAAATATAATGAATCTTTGATAACTATTTTTTCTCCGTCAGATGAACTTTCTAACATTGTTAATAAATTATATATAGGACTTAATTTATTTCGAACAGACGCAAGTTCTTCAAATTGAATTTTTTCAATCTCTTTTAATAAGTCTTGTTTATCATTCCAGCTTGATGATGGTTGTTGTTCAGAATCAAATTTCCAAAAACTATTTACTAAATTTAAAATATTTTTTTGCATATGATTATTATTTTGTGAGTTCTAATTCTTTTAATTTTTTATATCTCAATATCTTAATATTATAATCTTTCATTTTTTTAATAAATATTTCTTCATCAGTAAAGCTTCCTAGATAATTATCGTAACCTCCGTAATATAAATGAAATTCGTTATGTGTCTGAAATTCCACAAACTTTACTCTAAAACTATTATATCTATGATAAAAAATATTATCTTCAATATCGAAAAAGAAATTATTAAGACTTAGTGTAAATATTGTCATTTATAATATTATTAAAGATACAAACTATTTTTGTAATTACCAAATTATTTTTCAATTTTTTTTATTTCGTACCCTATTTTATTCAATTCACTTACTATATCTTCCACCATCTTCTCAGCTTCTTCTACTTGAAGTACTGCATATAATCCTTCTTTGTTTTCTGTCCATCTCATAATATAAATAGCATTATAAAGTGCAGAATCAATTAATTCCAATTCTTCTTTAAAAGATAAATCTTCTATTTTTATTTTCATTTTTTAAAAAATTAAATTTGATAATAAATATATACAATAAAAATAAACTATGAATAATTTAATTTTATATTTAATTATGAATACTTTTTTCATTTCATATGTATTATCAATGTTTTTAACATATGGAGTATTGTCATCAGTTTCATTGAGTTATTATAAACTTCCAAGAAATTTACAATTTCTTTTTACTATTGCGATGTGGGGATATGCAATTCCTGCTATTATGATTGGAGTTCCGTTATCTGGATTGATGTTTTTAGCTGGATCAGGTATATGCTTTGTTGGTGCTGCTCCTGCTTTTAAAGATTTAAAAATGGAAAATACAGTTCACTCAATTGGAGCTATAGTTGGTATATTTTTCTCCCAAATATTTATTACATTCATTATGAATCAATGGTATTTAACTGCAGGCTTATTGTTATTGACTGCTATAACATATTTAATACCAAAAATGAAGCCAAATATAGTTTGGTGGATAGAAATATTTACATTTTTAACTGTTTCAATATCATATTTTTTATTAATATTCTAAATTTAGAATATTAATAAAAAATTATATAAATTAAATTTCATAAATTGAACAACTTTTAGCACAGTTCCTACATTTTATGACACCATCACGGAATTTTTTTGTTTTTTCATTTTGCCAAATATCTTCAATGAAATCATTACAATCAATTACAGATAATCCTTTTTCCCAACCTTCTGTATCAGGTGAAAATGAACATGGAAAGAAATTGCCATTGACATCAACATATAAGCTATATAGTGTGCTTTCACAAGGTTCTGCACATTGAATCATTTTTTCTTCATTTACATGTCCTTTAATTGCTTTCATGAATTTTTGTGCTGAGCAAGAATCAAATCCCATAGGAACAGAATTAGTAAGAGCATAATTAGTAAGATTAGAAAATTGTTCTTGAGTCAATTGATGAAATTTGCCTTTGCTTCTACCTTTTGTTTTTAAACTCAAAAATACTAATGCTCCTAATTTTTCAAGTCTTGGATCAGTTTTTATATCATCCATTATTTCAAATGCCTTTTCATATGTTTCTTGACTAATCATATAGTGAATATTCACTTGTTTCATTCCACGATCAGTAAGTTTTTTAATAGCGTCATATGATAGATTTTTATCATAAATAGAAACTGCACATGCTCCGCACATCTCAGAAATTTTATCAAATTCATCATCATCAACGTCACCATTTATTGTCAAATTTGGTGTGACACCATTATCTTTCGCATATTTGAAAATTTCCCACATTTCAGGATGTCTTCTCAATGTACCACAACCAAATGCGATTTGTCCAATACTTGATGGTAATTTATCGAAAACTTTTTTGAATGTTTCTAATGACATATTATGTCCATGATTACCATTACTCTTATAGCAGAATTTACATGGCCCTATTCCAGGAACACCTTCACAAATTTCAGCAATTTCGATATCTGCAATTTCAGGTAATCCAAGATTTAAATCTCCATCATCTTCTTCTGTTTTACCCCATCTGGCAAAGAATCCTGTTTTTTTATTAAATAGAAAATTGTAGTTTTCTGATTTTAAAATTTTCACTTCATTGTTATCAACAATTAGTGCTTTTTCTCCGTTTGCCAGTTTTAAATTAGTTTTTTTCATATTTTTTCAAGTTGTTTAATTTTTGTCTTCTTTCAAATTTCAATGATGTTTCAAATAATCCAATATAATATAATGAATATGGTTTTTCTTTTATTCCAACACGTATAATGACATTATCAATTAATCCTTTATGTATCTCAGATATAGTATAAGTTTCATCAACACTCAAATCTGATGGTATTCCAAATTCCTCAAATATATTTGAAGGTTTTTTTAGAATAATTTTATCTCCAATATTCAAATTTGTTATCATTTTTTATACTAATTATTTAGCATTCAAATTTTTCAATTTCATTTATTTCATTTATATCACAAAAATGAGTTTTCAAAACATCTAATGCTGAATTGAAATTGTTTTCAGTGGTATCTACGACATCTTTATATTCTGATGAGCTATCAGCAAATAAAATTGTCCAGCCATTTTCTCCTGCATCAATTGTTACTGTTAATTGACCAGCTCCAACTTTAAAACTTTTACTTTTTTTTACCTCACTTGAAGGCATCATACCAAAAAATCTATTCATATTTTCAATTTTTAATTATTTTATTCTTCTATTCTTTTATCAACTTTTCTTTTTGATGCATTATAGAATCCTAATCTTTTAATTTTTATTGTTTTGTTTTTTAACCAACTTTTAACACAATAAGAATTTTTCAATTTCCTTTTTTTGTTTTCTGATGACATAATTTTATTTTTTAAAGTGAAAATACAAAATCCGCTGACATTTTATGCTCAACTTGTTCTCCAATACTATTTTGAAAAGTGAAATATAAACTATGAATATATTCAGTCTTCAAAAATTTATAAGTTTCATCACCTTCAAATAAATCATCCAATAAACAAGCTTCTTCTATTATATAATCAATAACTTCTTTAGACTCTAATTTATCTTTTATTTCATTATAAGCATTAATATATGTATCTGTGTTTTCAACTTTAAAAACAAGCCCATTAGATACCCAGTAATCTTCTCTGTCTACATTTGAGAATAAAATTGCATTTTTAGTTTTCATATTTTTATTTTTCGAATAAATTATCTGGAAATATAGTCTTATCTATTTTATTGAGTCTTTCAGTTAACTCTTTATCCTTTTTTATTTTATTTTTTAGCATAACTTTACAGACTTTATCAATTTCTTCAATTATATTATTGATAAATCCTAACTTGATAACTTTTATTTCATCTCCGTTATCAATGATTGCTACTATTGATTTTTTTTTATATTTGAGTTCAATTTCAACTTCATATTCATCAACTAATTTTAAAATTTTACTTTCCATAATTTATAGTATTTAATTTTTATTGTCAAATCTCTTTCAAAACTCCATATTTAATTAAATCTGTATAATCAAATGTGGTTACATTACTTTTAATTAAACATTCAGAAATTATAATATGTGAGCCATATTTTTTTTCATGATTAAATATGATTTGTTTATCTCCATATTGTTTCATAAATTTTTTATTGTCCGATATACAAGGATACCATTCTACATTTTTATCAAGATAACATTCCATATCTTTAGAATATTTTAATAATAAGCCATCCTTTGTTTTTTCGTGAATCATATTTAATAATTCATCTTCGTTTAGATTAGAACAAATAAATTCAGTCGATAATGTTTCTAATTTTGTTTCTAAATCTCTAAACTTTGTTATTTTATATATGTTCATATATTTTAATATTTTATTTCTATAATTATTGATTTAAAAATAATCATTAGTTTATTTTTTCTTTATTTCTCAATAACTTCAACTGTTTCATCTGAATGAATGAAAAGTTCATTATCATTATCAGGATCATCTGTTTTAAAAGTGATGTAATAATCTTTAAATGCTCCATTACATTCAAATGGACCATCAACAATAAGAATAGTTTTTTTTGTTCTTTTCATTGTTCTTTCACTTATAAAAGGTCTTACTAAGTCTCCAGCCTTTAATTCATTTGCAGGTATTATCATACTATTTATTTTTTTACAGCTAAAATAGCATTACCACAAGAGTTATATACTTCAATACCAACATAAATTGAATCTTCATGTAACGTGAAATAATCACGACTACTACCTACTGTATAAACTCCGTTGATACCAGTTTTGTAATAATTAGTTTTGTCAATAATAGAAGTTTCTTTCCAACTATTATCATTACAACTTTCAACACAATCTGTCATTCCATCAAATGAACTAATATTTTTTACGAATAGATTTTCACTATTTCTTTTTGCAAATCCTTTTAATGTTGCAAGCGTAATTTTTTTTGTGTCTTTTAACTGTTTCATATTGTTTATGTTTTAATTGAATACAAAGATACTAATAATAATTATATAAACAAAAAATCATAAATAAATTTATGATTTTTTAATTATCAGAATTAATCTTCGTGTAGACTCCACAACAGAAGTTTATCTCCAAAAGATATTGAATCAATTTCTACAATATCAGAGTCTTTTAGATAATGATTTTCAATCTTCAAATTTGGTTCGTCTAAATATTTTTCAATATCATCACACATCCAGCCACCCCAAGATTCCAAATCAGACCTAAATTCATCAACACCCTGATAAATCAAATTAGCATATGCATCACTATCTTCTTTGTCTACTTTGGTGGTTATCCATTTACCTGATTGATATTCATCTAATAGATATTCAGAAAATTCTTTTTGACTTTTAATTTTATCAATTGTTTTAATTTTACCACTATTTCCACCTGTGAAATTTTTAAAATTTGTAATCATACTAAAATCTTTATCACTAACTTCAAAAATTTCAGAGTCACTAGATCTTACATATATTTCTCTATTTGAAACTTTGTTTTGAAATTTGCGTATGATATTATCATCTTTTCCTGATTTTGAAATTCTTTTCCAATCTTTTGAATTTGTGAAATTATTTTCTTTCTCAATTAGATATTTAACTATTGAGTTAATACAATCTTCTGTGGTTACTTTCATTTTTATAAATTATATTTTTTTGAGTCTTTTTTTAACTCTTTTTTTTCCAAATATTCAACATAAAATTCCAGAACATTAAAATCAACAGGAATTCCAACTTTTGAATTATTGTCATATCTAATGATTTTAACATTTTTACAATCATTTTTACTTAATGTTGTTGAACTAGAATCCGAAATGTAATATGGCACACCATCTTCATTATCATTATCATTATCATTACTATTTTGAAACCCAAATGCATTTAGTAAAGCAAGCTTGATTCTTCCCATGTTAGTATAATATTTTGATTTCAATGGTTCTCCGTTTAAGAATATCTTATACTTAGAAACAACTAAATTTTCATCTTTAGCTTCACCAACCAAGCAAGTTCTAAAATCAGATAACTTTGCTTCAAATTTTTCACCAGCATATGGACCATCTAAAATTTCAATTATCAAATTGTATTTTTCATCGACAACTTTAATTTTTGTGTCTTTTTTAATAGTAAATGCTGGTTTTGGGCTACCACCTTTTGATAATGCATACTCATACAACCAATCTTTTTTCTGTTTACTCATATAGTCCAATTTAGATGTGTCAGCTACCCAAGAATCAGCGCCATTTGGTAAATTACAGCCATTTTCATCATTTTTAATACGATGATCACACACCCATTTATAATAGTAGTGTAAATCAAAATCCTTTGCTGCTCTCCAATCAATGTCTAATTTCATTGTTTGCTTAGTAAAAGGTACTTTTGATTGAACTGTAGAATTATGTTCGTCAAATGTTTTTATTTTTTTCATATAATAATTTTATTTCTATATATTTTAAATTTATTTATTTTCAGGAAAAATATACTCCAAATAATATCTTGTCAATGAATAGATATCAGACCATTCTGCCTTACTACCAGGAAAATTTGTATTAATGAATGATAAGCCAGTACTATAAAAATACTCTTCATCAATATCTTTTTTTACTTCTGTTATCTTATATGCATCACCTAACATATCACCAACATTAAATTCAGCTATTTTATTAGCCATTTCGTTTTCAGAAAATAATTCGCAATTCATACGAAAGACTTCATCACATGCAAAAAGTAATAAATCTAAGCTGTGAGTATTTTCTCCTATTTGAGCTATTTTAACTTCTGTATATTCAGGTCTAACCAATGAAAGAGGATTCCAAATTGTATGTACGTTATCTTTTTTAATTATTTCTAATAGTGAAGGAAAAATTTCCTCCATTGTTAAATAATTATTATCACAATGCTCGTCACTTGTTTTGTCATCCATTTTTTTACGATCATCATTGATTGTAAAAACAGACATTCTACTATGATATGAAATCTCTTTATCTTTATTAATACAAATAAATGTGAAATGACCACCATATTGTCTTACCAATAATTGAATATCATCTTTAACTAAGAAAAACCAATCATAATTTTTACCCTCCCTAATTTTTATATCATCAAAAGAGAATTTATCATCAACAGTGTTGATAGGTAAATACTTTAGTAAATAATCAAAACTATATTTTAACTTCTTAATAAGTTTATTTTCATAAACTATGTCATTTTTAAAACTGTCTTCACTGAACTTAAAAATTTCTTTTAGCATTTTGTTTATGTTTTTAATTATGTACAAAGATACTAATTAAATTTGATATAAAAAAATAATATATAACTTTATGAAAATATTATTTGAAGAATTTATATTAGAGTCAAAAAATTATAATCTTTATAAGGGAGTTAATGAATTAAAAAATATTTTACTTGACGGCAAAATAAAATTACTAAAAAGCGAATGGGGTAACCAATGGAGTTCTGATATGAGAAGAAATTTAGGAATAAAAGATGGAATTGGAATATCAGTGACTAGAAATTTTTCAACTGCAGTAGGTTATGGTAATTGCGTTATTGAATTTGATACTCAGAAACTAAGTGATAAATATAAGATTATTCCTATTGTTGAAAATTTGGATTATTACCTAAAATTACCAAAAAATAAAACTAAAGGATTATCAATTGCACAAGAACTTAGATTAAAAGAATTTGGAAAAGAATATTGGGATATTAAAACAAATAAAGATGCATATGATTTTAATATATCAGAAGAAATTATAGTATCAAATGAAGTTTCAATAAAATATATAAAAAAAGTATATATTATTTATAGTAATAGAGATAGATCAAATGAAATTGAATTACTAAAAAAAAATAATATTCCTTATGAAATAATATCAAACGACGATAAATATTTATCCAAAGTCAAATATAGAAAAAATAAGATTAATACTTATTCACAGATGTGATATTATTATCTTTAAATTCTATTTCTAAATTATTTGAGAATATTTCTACAACCTCATCATCTTTCATATAAACATAATCTTCACTTGAAGGTAGCCAGCCATTCAAAGATTCATTTAATCTACAAGATTTTTTAAGTCTTAATTGTAAAATTTCGTCTAATTCTTTAAATTTCATTGTGTTTACATTTATAATGATTATGAATGCAAAGATACTTCTTTATATTCATTATATTCATTATATAAATGACTATTGTGATTGTTTAATGATTTTTAACTATGATATTAAAATTCTGATTATTAGTTAATTACAAATAAAGATAAACTATTTATTTATTTGTACCTATACAATAACATACTGAGTTAATTTATGGTAACTATTTATTACTATATAATAACATATACAATAATTATAAATCAAATTAGAATCACCTAATTTTATAATTAATTGATGATTTTTAATCTGCTGATTTCCTTACTGCGAATCATATCTTATAGGCAGATTTAACTATTTTATTACTTTGGATTTATACAACATCCTATTTTTTGAAATCATCAATCAAAAACAAATTAAAGACATGAGAAAAATTTTAATAGGCATAATAATGCTATTGGCTTTTAGTATGTATACTAATTCACAAACAGTCCAAACAAAATTTATAGATAAATTCGATAAATTATCTATGTCACTAAGCAATGAGTTTAAAATTCCAGTTAGTGTAATTCTTTCAATTTCTCTATGGGAAAGTGGATCTGGAACAAGTAAATTAAGTAAAACTAAGCATAATTACTTTGGAGTAAAACAAGGAAATCATTATAAACGTTATGAAAATGATTCAACATCATTTAGACATTTTTGTGAATTTATTTCAAAAAGAAAGTATTATAATACTTTAATTACAAATAATGTTACTGATTATAATATATGGGTACATAATATTAAAAGAGGAGGATATTCAGAAACCAGAACATGGGACAAACATATAATTTATATGATCAAAATGTACAATTTGAATAAGTTTGATGAAAATACTGAAAAATAATTTATAGATTATTTAATCTATTTATTTTTTCTATTCTATCATTTTTAAGTTTTTTTATTTCAGCTTCTCTATCATATATTATTTTAAATGTACAGTTATAAAATGCTGGATTTGCTACTATATCATAAGTGAAAAGTTTACGTAAGTTTACTTCCAATTTGTTTCAATTTTTTTTTTCTTAGATGCTTAACATACTCATTTGGAAAGTTATCATAATCTAATACTGGTTTTTTAGTTGCTTCTTTTATGACATCTAATTGCCATTGTATTGATTCAATTGGATCTTCACATTCACCTTCATATGATAATATTGTTATTGGATTTTCTGTACAAGCTTCAGGTATATTAGTTTCATCATTATAATACACCTCATAAACACCAAAATGTACATCTGAGTATGAATCTGATGCTATTCTTCTTGCTAATATTCTATAATTCCAATTTGACATAATATTTGTATATATATAAGATGAAATAGTTTAATAAAAAAGTCAGAATAAATATTCTGACTTTTTTAATGACTTTTTTATTTTTATCCAACATTCAACCATTGAGCGAGTGGCTGAACAATATACATAGAAAATAGAAAAATCATTAATATAATAATTGCTGTTGTTGGATATAATTTCCAATGAAATTTTATTTTAGTAATAAATGATGATAAATGACATATAATGCATATCATAAGTGATATAATTTCTAAAAAAAGTAGAACATTTAGTTTTTCCATGATTAATTTATTAAATTTAATTTATTTAATTTATTCTTTCTTGTTACATTTATTATTGCAATGTCAATGAGTTTATCAGTGTATTCATCTTTATAATATCTGAATTTATATGAATTCTTCATAATTTCCAATTGATGCACGTTAGCATTCATCAATTTATTAAGAATACCTTCCTCCAATTTTTTGTAGAAAAGCATTTCTCCGACTACTTTAATATCCTTATATTTTAAAGTAAGTTCAGAAATTAATTCTAAGTCATCACAACTTTTTTTTAATTGTTCAATTAATTCCTTCATTTAATTATTTAGATTAAACTTATTTTATATCCTAATTTTTTTAAACCTTTATGAAAATTGTCAATATCTAAAACTCCACTATTTTTTAGTAAAATATTAATATTATCTATTTCCTTTTTTTCTTCAATTTCAAATTCTAATTGACCTTTCACAAATCTTATGACATCTGAATCATTAGGATATAAATTAACAATTTCTTTTAAATCATCAGTAGTTAAATCGTATTTATTCATCATATCGCCTACTTCTGATAAATAGTCAAACACTGAATATCCTTCATTATCATCACTATTCACAAAATTTTTCATTTCATTGTAGAATTTTTCTAATTTTACTTTCATGTTACATTATTTTTTTAGATGTTTTATTGAATATTGGTGCACAATTTTTTAATTTACACCATTGAACAGAATTTAATGTTTTTGTGTCATACAAACTACCTGTTTTCTCTCCATTATATGAAATGTCATGATAGTAAACTTTACCCCAATGATACACAAGAATCATATTTCTTTTGTGATCAGGATTATACCTACTTGGAATTTCATGAAATGGTACTTCTTTGCCAAGATTATAATTATCTGATAAATTATAATCCTTATATTCAAAGTTATCTAAACTTTGATATTCTGTACCATCAAACATCCAAGAATCTTTAATACTATTGAAATGAATATTCATTAATCTACAGAACTCTTGAGATTTTATGATAGTAGTGTTAAGAAGACGAAATTCATTAATTGATATTCTTTTGTCTACTTTTTTTGTTTCATTTCTTATAGAAAAAGTATCAGTATTTTCATTATACTGTATCAATTTTTTACAATCTGTTTTATAATATACTTTTTTGTTCATTATTTATTTTTTAAGAGTAATTAGATAATACTCATCTTCAATTATCATTGATTTGTATGATAAATCAGAAGTACATTGATAATTACCAGAAGGTAACATCATCAATATGTCTTGTTCTTCAATAGGTAAATCAAGTTGTTCATAATCACCATCTAAGAAAACAGGAATATCAAATTCTGCTAATTCTTCAGCATCACCATGTATGTATGCACCTTTTCCTTTTGCTGAGTAATTACTTAGAACTCCTAAATTAATATCATCAGTAGATATTAATAATTCTCTGTCACTTGAAGAGAACATACCATGTGGATTTGTTGTCGTAAATCTTAATTGCTTCATAAATATATTGTGTTATTATTCTTCAATGAAATTGCATATTAAATTATCACTAAATAAACTATCTGACTTTATGAAAATCACATATCCATTTTCAATTTTATTTATAAAATCATTATAATTATTTTCAATTGTGCCTTTTATTTCTTTCAATTCAATACAATCAAAAAATTTAAAAGCATCATAATCATCATCTGATTTTTTTATTAACCATTCAGTTCTTTCTTCTTTTGTTTTAAAAGATACGTGACCATATCTGTGTTCATATGCAATGAAGTCATTATCAACTAATTCTAAATAATTCTCATCAATTAGATTGTATGATTTCTCCGTCAATTTAGATTTAATTATACTTCTATCATATTCAAATAACAATGAATCAACACTACCGTCTTTTTCAACAAATTTAGATAAAAAATATTTTCTGAATTCTTCATCTTCACACGTTGTTTTTTTGTATTCTTCAATAAGTTCTTGCCTAATTTTCAAATATCTTGAAATTAAATCATTATCTTTATTTACAATTGATTTCATATATTAATTATCATATAATTGAGTTAATTTGCAAATTTCAAGTATTGTTATGTCTTTTGATACATCTTTACCTATGCTTCTATTATATGGTATCTCAACTGTGAAATAGTAATCTTTCCTAATATCCCACATTATTGATTTTCTATTACCCCAAAATATCACAACATATGAGCTATCTGATTTAAGTTTAATTGTCATATCAGTATAATAACTATCTTTGAAATACATTTGAAATACTTTGTTTTTTAAGTTATTATATTCACCTGATTTTAAGTGTTCTCCATTTTCAATAATACAATCTTTATATTTAGAATTGATAAAATCTGATTTTTCTGATAATTTAACAGAATAAGAATATATTAATCCTGAAATTACAGTAAATAATAATGTGAACCAAATTATAAATAAAATGTTTTCAAATGTTTTCATAATAATATTTTTTTGCTTTAAGAATATTTATTATCTGAGTGTCTATTTCTGTGTGCTTACTTTTTCTGATGATGTTTTCTGTGAATATAAAATCTTCTCTAAAAATCCATAACCATGAATCTCTATTACCCCAATAACAAACTGTGTAAAACCTATCATCATCACCACAAGTCGATAGATTAATAGTTATATCTGTATAATAACCATTTTTCTTATGAAGAAAAAAATGTTCATTCTTACTATCATATTCAAACTTATCAAAGTTTCTCAGTATGAATTTTTTGCATCTTGATTTTATCATTGTTCTATTTTTAACTCACCAAAAATATCATTATCCATATCTACCATTTCTTGTAGTTGTTTTTCTCTTGAGTCCATTTTAAATCCATTTAAATAAAGTTGAGCGACATCATTTAAATACATTATAATCAAGTGTGTATATAACAAGTCAATTTTCATTTCTTCTATGTTCCACCCTTTATTATTTCTAATTCCATCTGATAATACATCAATAACACAAAACTCTCCACAAATTGACTTTATTAATATTGCAAGTGCAGAGTTATAAACTTTTTCTTTGTGACATCTTGTTATTATAGAGTCAGCTTTTTCTCTAAATTTCTCTAAAACTTCTTTGAAATTTCCAAGTGGTTTAATATCTTCTATTTTCATGATTATTTAATTTTTATTATAAATTCCTGATGATATCTATCTTTCCATCTTTCATATACACCACAGTTTTATCATATGTCCATTTTTCTTTACCATTTGACATTTTAACAATATTTAAAGGTCTTTCATATGTTCTGTTCATGTATTGAATGGACATTCCTTTTGATAATGTATATGTCTTGTTGGTTTCAAGCATCATGGCTGTATTAATAGTTGTATCTTTAATAGATATAAGTGTAACTCCTACCGATGTAGTCACTCTATTCTGAGATGAAACATAACTACTCATAAATAAAAATAGAATAAATATGATATTTTTCACTTCTGAAGTATTTAATGATTTAGTTTTGAATCATATTCCATACCAATTGATATTAACCAATCATTAGCAGATTCAATAGTAGTAAAATGATCAGTTTCAAAAATATTCTCTTGAACACAATCCCAATATTCATTAAAATCTGGATGATTAACACATTCAATATCATCGTATGATTCATCTTCTGCTTTATAATCAATAACACAACAAATGACATCATCTTCAACATAACATAAAAATATAGCTTCATCAGTATTTATTTCACTTCTGTCCCTACCCTTATACTTTTCTTCAATCCTATTGTCTTTTATTGATAATACTTCATCATCATTCGCATCAGTGACTAAAGGACTCCATATTTCAGTTCCATTAATTACTGTCACAAAGGCTTTATAACCATCTTTGTTTTTGAATCTATAGTGTGTAACGACATCATTGTCAGGCTGAACTACAACAAACTCCCAATCAATAATACCAAAACATTCTTCTATTTTTTTCTTGCAATTTTCTAATATATTCATAAATTATTTAAATTTATATTTTTTCTTAGTTTCTTCAATGTCTTTATTCATTTTTTCAATAATAGAACTGATTTTGTTCTCTCTTTGTTCAGAACAACTTACATCTTCACCTCCATACTCTCCTATATTATCACATTCATAATAATCAAACTTATATTTTGGATTATAAATTTTAGCAATATTATTTAATGCTTCATTTTTAATTTGCTGTAAAATTTCATCTTTCGTCATATAAATATATTTAGATTATTTATCAAATCCAGCGAGTTCAATAACGATATCTTCTTTTAATTTACCAGTGCAAATAGCAAGAACCTCACTAATTTCAAAAATAGAAATTCTATTTTCTACATCTTCTTGATTTTTGCTTGATCGAACAAATGCTCTTGCATTTTTAATCATCATTTGATAATAAGGATTTTCCATTTGATTTAGTTTTATAATTATGATACAAAGATACAACTATTTTTTATGCTTCAAGTAAAATATTATTATTTTTTGTGATTTTTTGTGATTCTTCTATTTGTTTTAATTTTACTTTCCTTTCTTCTTTCTCAGAATAAAAAAATCTATTAAAATTAGGAAGTGAATCATAATCATCTTCTAATGAGAAACAATAATAATTATATTGATAATTAACAATAATACGCATCTCAATCATATATGTGTATATCTCATTAATTTCATAATATTTATTTATTATAAAACCATATATTGATTCTTTGCAACGATATTTCCTTTCTTTATTTATTTTTTTATTATCTGACATTTTTAATATTTTCTAATTTTAATTTCCTTTCTTCCTTCTCAGTATAAAAATAATCATAAAAATTTAAATATGTATAATAACCTTCCTCAAATATAAAATTTTCATAAATAGGATAATTATCCAAATATATTGAAATACAATTAAAAGATATCATATGAATATCATAAATATTACCTTTAATACAATACTTTGAGTTTTTCTTACAAAGATGTTTCCTATTTATATTGAACATGTTTTATAATTTTTTAATATTCGTGATACAAAGATATATAAAAAAAGCCAGAACTAATCTGACTTTATTTTTTATTTTAAATTATTTTAAAAAAATTATTTTACTTCCTCAAAATCTACGTCTGTCACATTTTCAGAATCATCTTTATTAGGTGATTGAGTTTCATTTGTTGGATTAGAATCATTTGTTGACTCATTTTGAGATTTTTCATAAAGCTTAGAACTAATATTTTGCCAAGAATCATTCAATTCTTTAATGCAGTTATCAATAGTATCAACATTTTGAGTTTTGTGAGCTTCTTTAAGATTACCAAGCTTAGAATTCAATTCAGTTTTGTTTTCTTCAGTTAACTTATCAGAAAAATCTTCAATTTGTTTTTCTGTTTGAAAAATCATAGAATCTGCTTGATTAAGTTTATCAACTTTCTCTTTTTCTTTTTTATCTGAATCAGCATTTTGTTCAGCTTCATTCTTCATTCTTTCAATCTCTTCTTTTGTTAACGATGATTTACCTTCAATTCTAATATCATTGGATTTTCCAGTTGCTTTATCAACAGCTTTGACTGTTAGAATAGAATTGCTATCAATGCTGAATGTGATTTCTACTTGTGGTGTACCTCTACGAGCAGGTGGAACATCAAGTGAAAATGTACCTAAGTGTTTGTTGTTTACATACATAGGTCTTTCTCCTGTACAAACATTAACCTGGACACTTGGTTGGTTATCCGAAGCCGTACTGAATACCTGTGACTTACTTGTCGGTATTGTAGTATTTGCTTCTATCATTTTAGTTGATACACCACCCATGGTTTCAATACAGAAGCTCAACGCTGTAACATCAAGTAATAATATGTCAGTTGTATCTCCAGCAAGAACGGATCCTTGTATAGCAGCCCCTGATGCTATGGCAGTATCAGCGTTAAGAGACTTGTTAGATTTCTTACCAAAATATTTTTCAATGTTATCTACTAAATATGGTATTCTTGTGCTACCTCCTACAAGAACAATTTCATCAATATCACTTATATTCTTATTGCTTTTTTTAATTGATGATTTAATTAATTTCATTGTTTCGTCAACATAAAATTGAATTAATTGTTCAAATTTGGCACGAGTTATAGTTTTAACTAAATGTTTTGGCGTTCCGTCAACTGCAGTAATATAAGGTAAATTGATTTCTGTTTGTGTAACATTAGATAACTCAATTTTTGCTTTTTCTGCTGCTTCTGTGACACGTTGAAGAGCCATAGGATCTTTTCTTATATCTACTCCTGATTCTTTTAAAAAATCATCAGAAATGTAATTAACAAGTGCATCATCAATTAAATTACCTCCAAGATCTAAACTACCATCTGTTGCTATTACTTCAAATAAGCCATCTTCAATTGAAATTGAACTAAAATCTGATGTACAACCACCACTATCTATTATAAAATATAATTTATCAGTTTCATTTTTTATGTTTAATGAAGCAGCAGTTGGTTCTGATATAATTCTTTCTACTTTTAATCCAGCAATTTCTCCTGCTACTTTTGTGCTACTTCTTTCATCTGAATTAAAATACGCTGGTACTGTTATTACAGCACTTTCTACATTTGCTCCAAGATAATCCTCTGCTGTTTTTTTCATTTTTTGAAGAATGATTGCAGATATTTCTTCTGGTGAATATATTCTATCTCCAATTTTTACAGCAGCTTTACCATTATTATCTACAATGTCATAAGGACGTTTTAGATGTTTAACTTCGTCATAAGTTCTACCAATAAGTCTTTTGATATTAAAAATTGTGTTTTTTGGATTTAATGCTGCTTGCCTTTTAGCTGCATCACCAACTTTAATTTCTCCTGTTTTCACATCAAATGCAACAACAGATGGTGTTGATACTGATCCTTCTGAATTAGGTATGACAATTGTTTGTCCACCTTCTACAATAGATACTGCTGAGTTATATGAACCCAAGTCAATTCCAATAATTTTTCCCATAATTTACTTTTTTATTTTTTATTTAATTTTTCTAATTTTAATTTTCTATATTCTTTAACAGACATGAATCTTGTTACTCTGAATCTTCCTTTTATATCAGTTAATGAAACACTAATAGTATTAAAATAATATCCGTCATTCTTTACCTCATATGTTGAGTATTTTTTTAAATTTTTATATGGTTCATATGTAGTAGTATCATCACTATCATCAATACAAACTACAATTTCTCCTAATTTAAACATTATTATTTAATTACTTCTTATTATTCAAATCTTATGCCAAAACAAATATAATGACAATGAGTCATAGTATATGACAAATTGACATTATATATTTTTTTAACTGTCAAAAACAATCATCATTTTATTTATCCAAGGATGTGCTTCAAAAAAAGCTAATACCCAATAATATGCTTCTGTGTCATAATCATCTCTATTTTCTTCAATTAATTCAGATTTTATCCAATGAGATATACCTTCTACTGATGATATATTATGCTCTCTTATATAATCGCAACAGTCGTTCCATTCCATGTTAGAATTTATTGTTATAAATTCTATAATCTCACATTCATCTACATAATGAATCTGTTTAGTTTCATCTAATACTTGTTTCATATTTTTAAGATTAATAATACCAACAATTTAAACAAGCTTCAATATTATCATCAATTTCAACTAATGATTCTAAATCTTGACTTCCATGTGGAAAAATCTCATTACTTGAAATTTTTTCTCTTAAATCATCAATATGCTTTAATAGATTTTCTCTAAGAGTTACTTCATATTTTTTTCTATCTTCTTCTGTCATTTTTATATTTTGTGCAAAGATAATAAAATTATTTGTATCTTACAAATTTTCGCAAAAAAAAAGGATGAAAATAATTTTTTCATCCTTTTTTATTTAGAATTTTTTCATCTTTTGATAAGAAACTTCATTTCTTTCGTTGTTACGTTGCTTATCTTTCTTTTTTTGCTCTTTCTTATCTTTCCAAGATGTACCTTCAGATTTATCTTTTATGTTTAAGATTGGTTTTATTTTATCAAGAATTAATGCAGTAGGCTCGATAGCTTTTTCAATCATATCAGAGTTTTTGTAAGCAAATGGTGATTCATCAATTGTACTTTTACATACAGATGTTGAATATATACCTTTCATTACTTTCTGAAAATCTTTTAAATCAATTGACTCTTTTGCTTTTGATCTTGACATCAAACGACCAGACCCATGTGGTGCTGAGTTGTTCCAATCTTCATTTGATTTACCTTCGCATATAAGTATTCCATCTCTCATATTGAATGGTATAATCATTTTTTCACCAACATAAGATGAGATTGCACCTTTTCTTATGATAAAATCTTTGAAATCAACATAGTTATGTATTGAATGAATTTCTTCATCAAACTTTTTGATATTCAATGCTTTTTTTATCAATGATAACATTGTTTTTCTACTCCATAGAGCATATTGTTGAGCAAAAATCATATCAAATAGATATCCAATAAGATACTCACCATCTAAATATTCTTTGTCAATATTAAGACTGTATCTTGTCCTTAATTCTTTTATTTTTTTATCAATATCAGATTTAGGATAAGTATTCATTGTAATGTCATCCAATTCCATGTTATATTCTTTGGTTGCAACAAATACTTTACCTCTTGCAACTTTAGTCCAGTATTCCGCAATTTTAAGTCCAAAGTTTCTTGACCCAGAGTGGACTGTTACCCAATAATCATTAGTCTTATCTGACTTACCAAGTTCAATAAAGTGGTTACCACCTCCTAATGTACCAATAGATTTGTAAAATTTACCTTCATCAATTCCAATATCTTTCAATTTAGATGTTAGCCATTTATCATTGTATGATGGAGAATCATAAGATGTCCCAAATTTTTCGTTAAATTTTACAATGAAGTTATCTGCAATTACTTGAACATCACCAAAAGGGATATTTTTAAATTTGATATCTTCGTGCATACCAAATCCCATAGGAACATTTTCACGTATCAGATTATCAATTTTTTCTAAATCTAATGTGGTTCTACCTGAAAATCTAGCACTTAGCATCCCGCAGCCGATATCCACACCTATAGTGCTTGGTTTGAGATACTTACCCAATTCCATGGAAAACCCAATACAAATATCTGAGCCAACATGCACGTCTGGCATTAGTCTGACTTTCAACCCATTAGATGTTTCTGAGTTAATGACATTGTATATTTGTGTATAGACTCCTTCTTCAACTTCATCTATAAATATTTTAGCGTCTGTATATTTACCTTTTAACTCAATCATAATTTTACCTACTTTTTTTAATTAATTTAATTCTATTTTTTAATATTTTTTGCAAATGTACAACAATTAATCCAATTCACAAAATATTTTATTCAATTTATTCAATTTATTTTTTCTTAAAATTCTTTTACTAATGAAAAATGAATAAAATATTATATCGCATATGATACCAACATCTGTCATTATTGTTATTGTACTATAATTTCTACCTATTTCTAATACTTTATATTCTTTATTTACTGTTATGAGGTTATCATTTGTATAATCATTTTTAATGCAAATTAAAAAATCTCCAACTATAATTTTGTCATATTTCATTTAATTTTTTTAGTTTTGATGTTCTATATTCTTTTAACCCAATAAATCTATTTATATCAAAAACTGTATATCCATATATTTCCTCAACTTCTTCTAACATATATGAAGTATTTTGATATCTACTGCTAGTATCATCAAGTAATTCATAGCAATTTCCATCATCATCCCAATATGATTGAATTTTTTTAATGGTATATGTTTTATTTATTTCTAAAGGATTTGATTTTTTGTATTTTAAACAATATGAAATGAAATCATAAAAAATGTTATCAGATTTAGGCGTATTATCAATACAAACCATAATATCTCCTACTTTGTACATATTTTATTCAGTTTTTCTAATTTCATTTTTCTAATTATTTTTTTATCAGAAAAAAATCGTATTGGTACAAATTGACTCAATTTTTTGTTATCACTTCTTACCACAATTTTATTTTCAAAATGCCAATCAATATCCTCAATTTTATATTTTTTCCCTACTGTCAAATGTTGATCCCAGTAATCATTATCATCAAATGTTACACAAGTGACAATTTGTCCTACTTTAAAATCATCGTTAGTTAATTCTGTGTCTTTCATTTATTTTATTTAGTTTAGATATTCTCAATATTGAAATCACTTGAAGTTCAGTTAAAATTTTAATTTCATAACTATCATGTTTACTATTATAATGAAATATAATAACTACAGTATAAAGTGATGAATTGAATTCTTTAACTATTTCACGAATACTAAAATCATATTTATTATTGAATTTTTTGTTATAATATTTTTTCAATTCTCTTAATAACAGTAGATATGATTTAGTATCTAAATTAGATACTATGTTGTCTGACATAATTTATTCAGTTTATTTATTCTGCTTATATTATTTAATTGAAGTTCAGATAAATAATGATGTTCTATAACATAATGATATCCTGTTAATTTATATTTTTTTTCTAATTTAACAGAAACAATATAATCATAATTGTTATTATCACTTTTCATAAATCTTAATACACTATATACATTATATCCGAACTCTGATTCTTTAAGTATATTTATATAATATAATTTTAATTCTTCAAGTAATTTTTGATATTCTGGTGAATTGCTGTTGTATTTATACATTAATTTCTATTAATTTCTGTTTTCTCATAAAAATATTATGTTCATTAACATTATCAAATTCATACAACTTATCATTAAATACTTCATAATCATTAAATGAAAGAATCACAGTTCCATGTTTTTCAAATTTAAAATAAATCTTTTTTTCACTCAAAAGAGACATTTCAAATCTCTCATTAAATTTAGTATTCAAACAATTTATTAATGCAGATAAAATAAATTCATTTCTTTCTTCTAATTGAAAATAGTGTTCGATATAATAACAATTTTTAGGCATACCCCACAAACCATTATCTTGTTTTTTTGATTTTATAGGTATTATTTTCATAATATTTAGATTAATGTATATTACCTAAATTGTTCAATTCATCGTTTAATTTTGTACCAAGTGCTTCTAAATTTTTCAATTGATTTTTAACTTGATCTATACTATTATTAAATTCTTCTTTGATGTCTTCATTGTAATCAGATAATTCATCATTATTCATCAATTCATCTAATTTTTTATATAATTCTTTGTTTTCTATGTTATTCGCAATATAATCAAATTCATCATTTTCATAATCTTGTCCATATTGGTATTCATTTTCAGATATTTTTTTATTTAAAGTTAGTATCTCATTTTTTGTTTTATCAGAAAATTCTTTAAATTTAAAAGTATAATCATCATTTATAAGAGGACACCATTTTGGTTTATATTCATTTTCATTCAAATCAATATAAGGATTATTTAATTTTAAATAATTTGACAATACACATACATCAGTGTCTGGTTTTCCTATTGTATCATAATCATACTCAGTATGACAAAAAGGACAATTTAAACATCCATTTACTATTTTTTTCATTTTAAGTTATTTATTTTTTCAAGCTTTTGCCGTCTTTTTTCATTTGTTTTTTTTCTATTTAGCTCAGCAATCAATCGTTCATCAATTTTAAATGAGGATGGATATAAGCTTGCAAAATCTAAGTTAACTACATTAAAAATATTTTCATTTTTTTTATTCTTTTTCACTATAATTTATCTTTTTCAATTTTAATTTTCTATTGAATTGTATCAATAGTTCAGTATTCTTATATCTTAATACTGACAATTCAAAGCCATTAGTATTATAATGACTTTCTAATTTAGATATGAACATTTCAAAATCTTCAGATAGAATACCATTTTTTTCAAATAATTTTGGCTTTCTATTTTTATTTTCAAATATTCCTCTAATTAGAATTTTACTTATTTCTGTTGAAAATTTTACATAATTATTATCATTGCAGATTTTCCAATTTTGATTTGATATTAATTCTTTGAATTTTTTGTTAGAATTTCCAATAATTCCCCAATAGTGATATTTTTTTTCATCATCATCGTCATCGTTACAACTACTTATGAATATTACATATGGAGTATCTTCATGTAAAGTTTTAAATAATTCATATTTAGATTTACAATCTAAATCAAAAACAGGATAAATAACATCTTTAAATTTTGATTCTATTGATAATCCACATTTTTCATCAATATCAATCATTTTTCTGAAGTATTTCATAATACTATCAATTGATTCATATTTCATTTTTTCTGATGAATCATAATCACTATGATGTGTATATTGACGTAAATATGTCAATTCATTTATTTTACTTTTAAAAAAAAACATAATTATTTTACTTTATATTGATTACTTCTATTGTGCTTCCAAGTTTTATACATTCTTATTTGATACATTAGCAATTGTTTCTTTTTAAACTTTCTTGTTATTCTTGATTGTTCTGGATAAAAGTGTAATCCTTCGTCCCAATAAGGATCTGTATTATCATTATTTAGAATGTTGTAGGTTCTGTTGTCAGTTACTACATCTGATTTTTTACATTTGATTCTTTTCATTTTTTATTAGATTATTTTTTAATAATCTAATATTTATCTAATTTTTTCTTCATTTTATGTATTATTTTATCTTTAATTTTTATATATACTTTTTTGAATTGAATGTTTTTAAAAAATATAAAACTTTTTTTATTTATGTGATATAAGTGATATAATTTTAAACCGAACTAGACTCAACTAGATTTTGCAAAGATAACAAAATTATTTAATAACACAAACTTTTTATGACAAAATACATTTTAAACGGACAAAAAGGTGATTTTGATTGGAATCACAATAAAGAATATAAAACATGTCCATATTGTGGTTCTTCTTGTGATCACGGAGGTAAAGGATTTAATGATTGGAATAGAGTATATAATTGTGGATCAATTATAACTGCAGAATGGAGTAATGATGGTTACACAGTAAATTATGATATAAAATGTGACACGCCAGAAGGAATTTATAGTAATATAGAAGTTAGTGGAAGAGTTTTTGCATCAGTTCATCATAATTATAATTATAAATAAAAAATCATATGACAAATAATAAAGTTGAAAGACTTTTAGCTGGAGAAACAATTATTAGTAAAGAGCCAGGAAACTCAATGCTTCCATTAATAAAATCAAAACAACCTGTAACATTAGAACCAGCTACTTGGGAATCAGTAAATGTAGGAGATATTGTTTATTGTAAATATCACGGAAAATTATATACTCACTTAGTAAAATCAAAAAACTTAGAACAAGGAGTTCTTATCGGTAACAATAAAGGACACATAAATGGCTGGACCAAAAATGTATATGGTAAAGTAATAAATATATTATAAAAAATAAATAAATAATAATGAGAGCTATATGTAAGCTAGATTACGGGCAGTTTGAAAATAACAAAACCTACAATTATTCACACACCAAAGACAATAAATATCATGTTGATGGACAATATGGAGACACAGAATTTAACAAGAGACAATTCGATGCATTATTCACATCAGAAAAACCAAAAACACAAAACAAATCATTTAATTTTTAATATCTAAAATATGAAGTTTCATGTTGGTGATAACGTTATATTCATAAATAATTCTAAAAATATTTATGGATGGAATCTCAAGGAGTATAAAACATATAAAATATATGGATATTCATATCGATATTCAGATAATTTATCTGATATTTTATATTCTGTAAAATTTGGAACCACTATTCAAAGTTGGTATCTTGAATGTGATTTTATGTCAATAAAAGAATATAGAAAATTAAAAATAAAAATGTTGAATAGTTATGGGATGTGGTAGAGAAACACAAAATTTATTTCATTATATTAAATATAAGAATTGGAATAAAACTTGGAAATTAATTAAAAATTTTGATAGAATTACTTTTGATGATACATTTATGCCATTGATTTGTAAAATAAATGGTCACAAACCATATCAACCAGATAAACAATATGAGCCAGATAGTTGGGCTTGTAATAGATGTCACAGATATATAAATTACAATTCAAGAAAAGAAAAATTAAAAAAATTAAAAAAATTAAAATGAAACTTTTTAAAGATATAATAAAAACTATAATCAATTCAATTAATCCATTTTATGAAAGTAATAAACAGTTCGAACAAATCAATAAATTATTTAAAGAATTAAAAAAAAATCAATTAGATGTTTATAGATGTGAAATTGATAGACTTCTGAATATGACTGAAGATGAAAAAAAAAATGAGCATGAAAAATTGTTGATATTAGAAGCAAATCAAATCATAAATAAATTAGAATCTGATACAGAATTATACAAAGTATTTAATAATATATTAAGAAGAAATAAACTTGGAAAAATAGTAGATAATAAAAATGAGTAATTTAATAGAACACGCTAAAAGAGAATTTCTAAAAATAGGTTATAAACCTGTTGAAGAATGTGAAAATGATCCAGATAAATGGGTACAAGAAAATGTGTTAGAGTTACTAGAAGTTTTTTCTAAACAAGGACATTCTGGGTTTTCAGCGTCATATGCTATTAGTTATTTTACAAAATTAGCTAATTTTAAGCCAATTGCACCTATCATGTGTACTGATGATGAATGGATTGATGTGACTATGGATGATAGTGAAATGTTATTTCAGAATAATCGTTGTAGTGCTGTTTTTAAAGTATCAACTGATGGTAGTCCATATTATTTGGATGCAATTGTTTTTGTTGATGAAAATAATTCATCATATACTGGCGGAGCACTTAATAATAAGAATGAAAGTATTACAAGCAAACAAACAATAAAAATTCCTTTCACACCAAAAACATTTTATGTTAATGTTATAGAGATTGATGATGAAAGTCGTATTAAAGATGAATCTCAATTGAAAGAAATTTGGAGTTATTATGAACATCAAGAAACAAAATCATATATTAGATATAAAAAATTAAAAAAATTAAAATGAAAATAACAATAGACGAAACAAAATTTGATGTTAAATTCAGTCGAGATGAATTACCTGATCAAATAAAGACAAATTCAGTTACTAGCATGTTAAAGGAGTGGACTATATTAAGTCAACAATATAAGATTGAACAAATAAGAAAAGAAAAAATAAAAATAAGACTTGATAAATTAAATGAAATAATTTCTAAATCAAATGACAATACAAAATTATAAGAAGAAATATTTAATATACAAAGATGATTTTGGTAAAAATATATATGCTGGTGATACTGTAGAATTATTTTGTCCAATGGAAATTTCAACTAAATGGGAATCATTAGTTTATTGGAGTATGCTACATGGAGCTTGGGTAGATTCTCATCCTTCTCATAAGATAATGTTTGGAGAAAATTCCCAAAGAACATTATCTTCAATGATTAATCAACAGGAATGGAATATTTGTGATTTTGATAGTGATATTCCAACAAAATATAAAGGATATTGCAAAAAAATTAAATCTTTTTACCAATAATAACATATAAAATAATATAAAATAAAATAATATAAAATAACAAAATAATATGTATGATTTAAAAAATGGTGATTGCTTAGAGATGATGATAGATATTCCAGATAAATCTGTTGATTTGATTTTGTGCGATTTGCCTTTTGGAGTTACCCAAAATAAAAAAGATTTGAAAATACCATTTGAACCTTTATGGGAGCAGTATAAGAGAATAATAAAGTCTAATGGTGCAATTGTATTGTTTGCTCAAGGATTGTTCTATGTGGACTTGGTTAATAGCAATAGAAAGATGTTTAGATATGATATTATTTGGGACAAAGAATTGACAACAGGATTTTTAAATTCTAAACGTATGCCACTTAGATCACATGAGCAGATTGCAGTATTTTATAAGAAATTACCTAAGTATTTTCCTCAAATGATAGACACTGGAGTTCCTTTACATTCTAAAGGTAAAACATATATGAATAAAATTCCTAAGAATCAAAATTATGGTAAATTTAAAAGTACTGATGATTCAAGAGCAGGAACAACTTTAAAATACCCTAAATCAATTTGGAAATTTCCTAAACCTCATCCAAGTATAGTAAAGCATCCAACAGAAAAATCCATAGATTTACTGAGTGAGTTAATAAAGACATACACTGAAAAAGGTGATACTGTATTAGATAATTGCATGGGTAGTGGAACAACTGGAATTGCATGTTTAAGATATGATAGAAATTTCATAGGAATTGAATTAGATATAAAATATTTTAATGTTTCAAAGAATAGAATTAAAGATGAAGAATTAAAAATGTCAAAATAAAAAAAAGCTTCATAAAAAATGAAGCTTTTTTTTGTTTTAATTTTGTGAATTATTTTTCAGTAGAGTCAGTTTTAACTGTATTGATTGCTGTTGTATTATCATTAGAATCAGTTTTAGTAGTATCAACAGTATTTATAACCTTTTTTTCTTGCTGTATATAATGAACAATATATCCAGCTACTGCAAATTCTACACCAGCCCAGATTGCGAAATCTCCCGCTGATAATGTGCTTATTGATTGAAGTAAAAAATAAATCATACCCCATTGTCCAATTATAAATGCAATAGATGATTCTACTCTCTTTTTAGAAAAATAAGAATCTTTATTCGAATACATTTTTATTATTTCAGTAATAAATTTTTTAATATTTGTCCATCCAAAAAAATAAGTTTTTTTCATAATTTTATTTGTTCATTCTTTTTAGCATAACCTTTTGTAAACTTTCAGGTAATTTCTTTTGAGCTGCTGACAATTCTTTTTTTCCATCTTTGTCATCTTCATCTTCATCTTCTTTTTTAGATTTGCTCATTGGTTTTTTCTTATCGTCTTTATCTTTCTTATCGTCATCTTTAAGTTTTTTTACGACTTTACCTTTCTTTTCATATTTATCATCATCTTCGTCATCATCTGCTTTGATGTTTTTGAATTCTTTAAGAATGTCTTTTGCTACATCAGTACGTTTAGTTGGACCATAACTTTTGAAAAAATCTTTTTCAGTAAAATTTTCAAGATCACAAAGGTTGTTTAATTTACCATATGAATGTTCTTCTTTGGTTTTTGATTTTTCTGATACGTTTTCACCAGATTCTTCTTTTCTTTCTAAAATGTCTTTTGCTACTTCAGTTCTTTTAGTTGCTTTTGCGTTTTTGAAAACTTCTTTTTCAGAGAAATTATCAATGCTAAGTAGATTATTTAATTTGCTATCTTTCATGTGTTTATTATTTTATTTTTATATTGTATATATATTATTTTTTAATTACTTTTTCTTCACCGCAGATATCTATTTTTATTTTATCTAAATCTTTAGTTGCACCTTTTCCTTTAGTCCAATACTTGTTTACGTTATCAAAGAATTCACTTTTCTTTTCATCTGATAATTTGGCTGGTGATTTTACATCATAACAATCAAGTATAAATTTGAAATATTCTCTGTATTCTATTTGTAAATCTGACAATTTTTCAGTTAAAGATAAACTTTCATTATATTGTTTAAAATCTTTGATCTTATTCATGTGTATGTTTCTGTTTTTTTGTATATATTAAATAATAAAAATCATTTTTAAAATTTTAGTTTAATTTGTCTTTTTATTAAATTGCCTTTCAATTTAACTATTTTTTTAGAACCATCATCAAAAAAAATAGAAATCTCAAAATTGTCAAAAATAAAACCAAAATCTTGATACTCGATTTCATCGTATCTGTTAGATATAATTATTACATTTTTATTATGATAAAAACCTTTTCTTCCTATGTAATATTCTTTAAACATTTCCAATTTCATTTTTATTATATTTCATCTTGGATTAATTCTATTAGCGACTTGCATCATTGAATTGTATCTTGCTTTTTCAAACATTTCTACTGATATGTAATCAGAATTTGAAAAATCAATATTTTCATTTAAACTTTGAAGTTCTTGTGATTGTTTAATTTCATTTAGTCTTTCGTCACGAAGTTTTTGCATAACTTCATTTAACTTATTTCCTTTTTCCTCTTGTTTAACTTCATTTATAATCTGACCATTTACTCTTGTTTCAATATTAAATTCATTAATATTGAAATCTTGTGAGTATTCTTGTCTTCTTACTTCATTTAAATTTTGATTATTAAAATTACTATAATTTTTGTTATAATTAGTATAATCAGGAGTTTCTTTTAACATTTGAGAATTAAATGAGTTATCATTTCCTCTTAATTGTTCATATGATTGATTTGATGTTTCAATTTTTTGGGTATTAACTTTTTTGAATAAGTCTAAATACGATTGATCGTAATATTCCATAATTTTTATGTTATTTTTGTGTTATATGTTAAATTTTGATGATGCTTGTTTAGTATGTAGAACGTTAATATCTTCTTCTGTTAATTTTCTTATTTGTTCTAATATACTATTATTAATATCAACTCCTTCATTTCTAGGTATGCCTATCATAATTTCTATTGGCTCATCACCTGGATATTTATATTTCAATAAAGTATTGTCATAATTTCCAATTTTTCCTAATGTTATATAATATTCACCATCATATATTTTAATATTGTCAATATATTTCAACTTATTTGTTTTAATAAACTCAATTATTTTATTTACTATTTCAAATTCTATAATATATGGCTCAGTGCTACTATAGTTATAATTAGTCTCAAATTTTTTTAAATGTTTCATATTTGTGTATATATTAATATTACAAGTTAAATTTTTCGGCATCTTCATAAAATGGATTCTCCTTTATATAATCAGCGAATTCGATATAGAATTGTTCTCTAAAACTATTTTTTAACTTATTGTAGAATTTAGGATATGAGCCTAATCTCAATAATTTATTAGCCATCTTTATTCTATCCATTCCAGATTCATGACATAATTTATCATAAATTAATATTATCATATTATCAGTTATATATTTATTTAGTGGAACAATGAAATCATATATAATATCTATATTATTTGAATCTAATCTTAATATATTTATAAAATTTGTCTCGTTTTGAATTATCATTCCATTTTTAAATAGGATTTTAAATATGTCTAATATTATATTTTGTTTTTTAGGATAATAATTTAGTTCATAAGATAACCTATATAAAAAATTTGATTGATCCAATCCATTCAAATTCACATTGTTATTTAATAATAATTCCAATATTTTTTTATTTAATATAGATCCAGTAAGAACAGATTCATTATTCATATCAATTTTATTTATATCAACATCATCTGTAATTATTTTTTGATATAACTCAACATTAAATAATTTCTTTCTTGATAGTGAATTTAATACTGTACGATCAATTTTAGTAATTTGATTCGCATTGGCTCCTAATTCATATAATTTTTTAAATACATTAATGTTTTTACAAAAAAATAATACGTTTTCTCCAGTACTTGTTACTACTTGGTTTAAATTTACATCAAATTTCAAAATATAATCTATTAAATCAATATTATTAGATGATACTACGCTCATTAGTACATTCTTACCACTTTTATCAGTATAATTAACTAATCTTTTAATTAAAATAGAGTTTTTATTGTCTTCTGTCTCTAATGATTTTAGTATTTCAATTATATCTTCATTTGACATAGATATATTTTCATTTAATAGAAACATGTTATATTTTTTTATCATATTATATATTCTAACTTATATTTATTTATATATATTAAAAAATTAAAGTTATTTTTATGGCTAAAAGTGAAACACCAACCGCACAAGACTACAGAGAATCATTTCAATCAAATATAGAACAGTTAAAAACTGAAATAGAAGATGCTCAAGAAGAATTGGATTTTGATCCATCTGAGTTTTTTCCAGTTAATAATAACATAGACTTGAATTTTAAAATTGAAATGCATGATTATGAAAAAGATTTGGAAGTAATCAGAGAGGAATCAAAAGAAACATTAGAATGTATAGCAAATTTATATTTATCAGAAGATATTATGTTAAATAAAAATATAAATAACATAATTAAAAATGATGCTCTTGCAATTTCTGATTTAAAATTCTCTATATCCTGTTCTAAAAGAGGATTAATTAATCTAATGAAACAAATAGATAATGGTAGTTCTGATGCAGATTTATTTCAAGCAGTATCAATGTTTCAAAGAGAAATGAAAGATTGTATTGAGACTCTATATAAATTACAAAAAAGTATGAAAGAGTTTTTCAAAGATCTTAAAGAAGAATTGAAGGAAATTAATATAGGAGATACTGAAGTAGAAATACATGATAAGTATAAAGATATGAGAATTTCTGATAGAGACATCAACAAATCAATTGATATTATATTAGCATCTAAAAGAAAATAATTATTAATTATTTTTAAAATTTTTAACTGGATGATAAATTACATCAGGAATATTTCCTACTTCAGTGAAAATCTGTCTATAAATGTGAGTTTTACTATCATTTATATTATAATTTTTATTTTTAAATTCATCTGGAGTGTATTTTCCGTTACCTCCAAAATCTGCAATATGAAATCCTCCATAATTTAATAAAGTTGAAATTGATACTTCATGATGTCCAGACCAACCATCTAAAAACATATCACTAAGATAATCAATTGAATTATTTGATATTCTGTATATTGGGTTGAATGATGCTATTTTATTTTCATCTTTTATTTTTATAATAGGGTGAGACAATGAATTAAAATAACACCATGATGAATCATCTATATAATTTCTCATATTAGATGATAAAAAATCACAATTAAAATTTTCAAATTCACCAAAAAATGTATTCCAATTACCATTGAATCTAACATCATCTTCAATTATCCAATAATATTTGTATTCAGAATGAATTTTTTTAAATTTAAAAAGGGGAAAGTGATTACTACCTGGTAATAAAAATTTACCAATCGGTTTAAAATTTAATTCTTGTAGAATGTTGTTATTAAAAGAAAAATAATTTTCATTTTTTATTATATTAGGAATATTATTAATTTTATCATGATATAAAATAAAAATGTCATATTTTTCGGGATTTAATTCTGTTTTTAATTTGTTGTATTGATTAATAATAACCTGTGATGATGATTTAGTTAATAATAATATTACATTTTTCATATGTAATTAAATATTAAATTTATTTGTTGTCTTCATAAATTCAGAATCATCTTTAACTTTATGTATTGCTGCTCTTAGCATTGAAATTTTAGTTTCTTTCATATCATTATAATTTTCACAAGATGCTTTAATACTATCTGCTAATCCTTTTATTCTTTTATATTCTTCATCAGTTAAAAAAATATTAGAATTGTGAGTATATCCTGTTCTTAATTCACCATTTTCAGAATTAATATAATATCCTCTTACTCTTGAACTTTCGTTTATTTCTTCAAATTTATTTACTTTCATATCACAAGTTAAATTTTTTTGCTTTTTTATATACTTCAGGATTGTCTATAAATTTCATAATATCATCAAATTCACTTTGACTTATTTTATCAAAATTTTTATCTGCATACGGATAGTGGTATTCAACCCAATACCAATATTCTCCAGTTTCATAATCTTTTTCATCAGATTTATTTAAATTAGTAATTGACATATAGCTATGCTTTGTATCTCCAAGATGTTCTATTCTGAAATTATCATTAAAAATATAATATTCTTCTATTAGATTCATAATTTCTTGTCTAATAATTTCATACTTATCTTTAAATTTTAAATATTCTTTATATTTATTTACTTTCATATTATCAATTTACATTTTTAAAATATCTATCATAAATAAACTCTGCTGTATACTCTATTCTTTTATCTTTAAGATTATTAATTTCTTCTAATATTTCTGAATTATTATCAAAAATACTTTTTATATAAGAATCTGCTTCATCTAATTGATTAAATGATTTTTCACTTATATGTTTATCATTACAATATATGTATGATATATGATCAAATACATCATCAATATAATTTCTTACTGGAATTTTCCATCCAAATGAGTTTGTTTCATACTCTGGATTTTTATTATACATCTCTGTAATTAATTTTACGTGATTCATTAAAACAATTTTTTTTATATAATTCCTTTTTCTGTCAAATATAGAATATAACTTTCACTAATATTATCAGACGAATTATTATTTATGACAGGATTGTTTGAATTATTAGTAGTCTTAAATATTTTGGTTATATTAATGACAAAATCTTTAGCTGCTTTTGTCAAGGATATAAAATTATTATAATTCCTAAATATATTAACTATTAATTTTAATATGTATAAAAACAATGCAATTTTAATTGCCCCTATTCCACCTAAACTAAAACTAGTGAGTGATATTGTAGTATTAAATATTAATTGGTAAACTGATGTTACAATAGCAATCCATTTACTACCAGTCAACATATTTTCTATTATTTTTAGATTTCTATTATTTTTCATTGTATTAGAAATTTTTGTAGTTGTCTCTTCTACATTATCTAAAAAATCATTTAATTTACGAATATTTTCGGGATCATTTATTTTATCTTTTGCGATTTGAAGATTTTCATATACTTTATCTTTTATTAAATCTCCTGTTTCTTTATAATTTCTAATAAATTGAGGTATTTTAAATTCTTCGTTAATTTTTTCCTCATAATTTTTAATATATCTCATTATATTATTTTTATTTTTTATTATATATAAAAAAAATAATAAAAAAAGACACTTAAATAAGTGTCTTTTTTGTTTTTATAATATTATCATATTTTTTCTTTATGTCATTCTTAATATAAAAACTATTCATTATATTGAATATGTATTTGAATACCCTTTTAAGCTCTTTCCTTTGTGTCTTTCTTGCATCTATTAGAGTATCACTATAAATATCATTTAATTCAAATCTGGTGTAAATTTCTTTAAATAATATACTATTTTCTATTTCTTTATTTTTTTTGAAGTATATTTTTTCTAAATCATCTGGCTTTACTTTTTTAGATTTAACTTCATAGAAATCTGTACTCAACCAAATATCGTAAATTTTTCTAATTGTTTCATTTTTAAAAAATAATATTTTATCTTTAATATTGTTAATAACAATATAATTTAATATTTCAAGTTCATCATTCTCAGTTTTAATATCATTTTCACTACTGATATTTTCAATGTCAATTAGTTTCTTATTAACTTCATCAGGAGCAAATACTTTTCCTTTTTCGTCTGATTCATTCCAAGCCATTGTAATACCCCATTTAACTCCTGAAATATCATTAATAATTTTATTTCTTAATAAATCTAAAAATTTTATATTTTTATAATTATCTTTTTTGCAGCTTTTGAATATATTAGATATTGATCCGATACCAGGATGTCCTCCTGCAACAGTTCTTTCATCATTATAATCCATATATTGATTGAAATTTTTTAACAAACCATTCATATATGATCCTAAATTGTCAATTGATAATCCATTTTTGTCTTTTGGTAAATCTTCTTCTGACATATCTGACATTTTAGTAGTCAAATTTGCAATTTGAAGAGTGTTTCCATATTGTAGTAAAACGAAGTTTAGTTTAGGATTATTTTTTATTATTCCTGATTCAACATCTTGTGAAAAAATAGATTTCGCTCTTAATGCATTAGCCCAAGTTCCTGATGGTACATACATTAAATTTCCAATTATTTGATACACCACAGGTTTAACTTGCCATTTTAATTCATCTGAGTTTATAGCATTACCATCATCATCATAATTTATATATGGAATGTTTTGCGCAAATTTTTTCCAAAATTCATCTTGTGATGAAAATATTATTTTTTTACCATCTTCTGTGAAGCCTTGTGATTTATCTCCAATTCCCCTAGTTTTTGTTTTCATTTGAGATAATCTAGAATATGCATCAGATACAAATTCAGGCTCATCACCATTTTTGAAATTAGGATTATTTTTAGGATAGAATATTTTGAATAGTCTGAATATATTATATATTGATGGCTCATTAGAAGCATTTATAACTTCAATAAATGTTTTGTGATCAGAACGTTTAAGCATTTGATTGAAAGATGCTGCAAAATTTAATTTTGCATTAGGACTATTGATAATATTATTTAAGTCAAAATCTAATATTCCTTTTATATCAACATCATATTCATCATACTTTGCTGAATCTATCATATCTATCCAATCTTTTGTATCATTTGAAAAAGGTATGCCTAATTGAATAGCTAACCCTTCAGCAGCAGAGCCAGTATTAGTTTTTATACTACCTTTCTTTTGAGCTTTTATTTTTTCCTCCTCTGAAAAAATTCCATGATGATCAACATAGTAATCAAATGTCTCATCATCATTAGCAAAGTCTAATGTGATATTAATTAAACTATTATCAAGTTTAAATGCATCAACTCCTTCTTGATAATTTATAATACCATACTTTTTAATAGTAAAACCTTGATGAATTAAATAATTTTTCATTATAATTGCTGATACTATTCCATCTAAGTCATCGTGTGTAATTAAGCATACATCTTTTCCAGATTTGCCTTTTTTTAACCAATAATTTATATCTTTTGGAAGTTTTGGTGCGGCCATAAATTTATATCTTTATAATTAGATTACAAAGATACAAAAATATTTCTAATATACAACTATTTAACTGTTTAATTTTTCTTTGAGAGTAAAGATGTTATATCATTGATAAACTTTTCAGAATATTTTGGATGCATATTTTCAACAATTGAAAATTTATCATTTCCTTTTACTTTTATTCCTTCTGTTATTTTTTTCAATTCAGGTTTTGTGGAGTAGAATTTCAATAAGCTATTAACAAATTCATTAATATTCATTTTTAATGTTTCATTATACTTAACAATATGCAATTGATTATCTTTTTTTCTAATGAAGTAATCAGTATCAGAATACTTATTTTTTATTGTTTCAAGAATATCAGTTATATGCCCGCTATTAAATTTAATTATTTTTTCTTCTAATATTTCAATTGTCAAATCAGAGCTATCTTTAGGCGTTAATAACACTTCTTCTTTAATAGTTTCATCTTTAGAATAATTATCTATTGATATTTTAGATTCAGTAGGAATATTTTGTACATTTGATGTATCAAAATCACTATAGCGTTTTATTGACATATTTTTTATTAATTTTTATTATATATTAAATTTTAAATATCATTTAATTTTTAACTAATATTGTTAATTATAATTAAATGAATATTATTTGTCTATATTGTATTGTATATTACTAATAATGTTGTATCTTTGTACTATAAATAATTGAAATATGAAAAAATTGTATACATTATCAGAATTAAAACTCCTTAAAGTAGGAGATGAAGTTTATGTTGAATATAAGCACTATGAAGATGGTAGTATTAAAGAAAACACCAAAGTTCATACTATTGATGATAATTATGTTTATTTTGATGATGGATTTGATTTTCCATTTAATGATTGGTCTGTTGAAACTGAGTTTGCAGTACAAGATGATGGAGATTATACATTTAAAATATTTAAAATTTAAAAATATATAAAAAAATTATGGAAGAAATTAAATTTAAACAAATTGAGGAATTTGATGTAATCAAAAATTCAAAATTTTATGATTCAATCAAAAATTTTGACATTATGAAAATGACATCTGAACAGAAAGATGAAGTTAAGATTTTTATTCTTAGTTTAACAGATGAGGAACAAGAATCTATCATAATTTATATTCTTGATAATGGATATAAATATATGAGTCATAATGATGACAAAAATGAATTAGCTGAATCTTTTTTATCAGATGAAAGACTTTTAAATATATTTGATAGACTTATTTTGAAAACTCCAGATTATTTAGATTAAATAAAAAAAATTACATAAAAAAAAAGATTATTACTTAATTGTAATAATCTTTTTTTTTGTTAAATTCTAATTAAATTTCTTGTGCTGGAACTTGTGCAGCAGCAGATTGAGCACTTGGTTGAATAGTTGCTTGAACTTGAGCTTGAGTACTACCTGCAGGTTGAGCTTGTGCTGTTCCGGGCTGAACTTGAGCTTGTGCTTGTGCTCCTTGTGCTGGTTGAACTTGTGATTCATCTCCAAATTCATCTTGAGCACCTTGTGCTTGTGGCTGTGCTTGAACTGGTCCTTTATCAGATCCTGTTACTATTTCAACTGGAAGATTTTCAATATTCAAATAGTTTTCATTAGCCCATTGTACTAATCTTTCAGCTAATCTTTTTTCACCCATTTCAGCTCTTAAATCTTTTCCTGAACTTTCTTTAACTTTCTTAATAAATGAACCAACTAATGATTTTGGTAGATCTACATCGACACTAACACGATAGAAATCGTCAATTGCGTCTACCATTTCATTTACTGAAGATTCTTGTGTAGTAGATTTCTTACCTTTGAAATCATTTAAACTTAAAATATTTTTTGTCATTTTTTCAATATTATTTTTTTTGTATATTAATTTTGTATATTATATATTAAAATTCATATGTCTATTTTTATTCAATTATATATATTAAATAAAAAAAATGAATTTTTGTTTTTTTGATAATAGTTATTTATTAAACTTTACATGAAAAATAATATAAATAATTTAAATTAATCAATAAAGAATGAAAGTAAATATAATTGTAGCAGTATCAGAAAATTTGGTGATAGGAAAAGATAATAAATTATTGTGGAGATTAAGCAGTGATCTTAAAAAATTCAAAGAATTGACTCTTAATAAACCTATTATCATGGGTGATAAAACATTTTATTCTTTACCAAAAGGAGCATTACCAAATAGAACAAATATAGTATTGACATTAGACAAGAGTTTTAATGAACCTGATACTATTCCAGTATATTCAATAGAAGATGCATTAGAAACAGCTAACATGTATGGAGATGAAGTTTTTATAACAGGAGGTGGTAGTATATACAAACAATTTTTAGATATTTCAGATACTGTATATTTGACTGTAGTTCTTACTATTATAGATGGAGATACAACTTTTCCAGAACTTGACGATAAATGGTATTGTGTATCAGAAGAATTTAAATCAAAAGACGAAAAGAATGATTATGACCATACATATAAAATATATAATAAAAATTAATAATAACAAACAAAAAAATAATTAAAATAAATGGCTAAAAAAGAAAAAAGTGATAAAATATTTGTACTTGACACAAGTGTAATACTTTACGATCACAATGCAATTTACAATTTTGAAGAAAATGATGTTGCAATTCCTATTACAGTATTCGAAGAATTAGATGATTTCAAAAAAGGTAATGATACAATTAATTATGAAGCAAGAGAATTTATTAGAAAAACAGACAAATTAGCATCAAAATGTAATTTAAGTGAGTGGATTCCTATTGGCAAAGGAAAAGGTAGAGTAAAAGTAGTGATGAATGAAACAACTGGAACAACTGATGCTTGTTTAGTTTTCAAATCAACAAAACCAGATCATTTAATTTTAAATACCGCATTGTCATTGGTAGAGGAATATCCTGATAAAAAGATTATACTTGTATCAAAAGATATAAATTTAAGATTAAAAGCAAAATCTTTAAATGTTAACTCAGAAGATTATTTAACAGGTAAAATTAAAGATACTGATAAATTATTCACAGGTAGATCAACAATAGAATTAGATAATGATGACATTATTACTAAATTATATCAAGATAATGTTTGTACTCCTCAAGAACTTGGAATTACAAATTTACTAAACAATAAATATCTTATTATTAAATCAACTATTTCGGCAGCATCTGCATTAGCATATTACAATGCATCAAAAAAAATGGTTGAAAGAATTGATAAAGAAACTTGTTATAAAATAACACCAAGAAATTCTGAGCAAGTATTCGCATTACATGCATTACTAAACCCTGATGTCAAACTAGTATCGTTACAAGGAGTTGCTGGAACAGGAAAAACTTTATTGGCATTAGCTGCAGCACTTAGTCAGAAGAGAAATTTTAAACAAATATTTTTAGCTAGACCAATTATACCATTGAGTGGTAAGGATTTAGGCTATCTTCCTGGCTCAGTTGATGAGAAAATAAGTCCATATATGCTTCCACTTTGGGATAATCTAAAATTTATACAAAGTCAATTCAAAGATAGTGATAAAGAATATAAATTTATTCAAGATTGCGTTAAAGATGAAAAATTAGTTATTACTCCATTAGCTTATATTCGTGGTCGTAGTATATCTAATGTATTTTTCATTGTTGATGAAGCTCAAAATTTAACTCCACATGAAATTAAAACAATTATAACAAGAGCAGGAGAAGGAACTAAAATTATTTTTACTGGTGATATAAATCAAATTGATACTCCATATTTGGATGCACAAAGTAATGGATTATCACATTTAATAGCAAAGATAAAAAATCAGGCAATTTATGCTCATGTAACATTAGAGAAAGGTGAAAGATCTGAATTAGCAAATATAGCTAATGAATTATTATAAACAAAAAGCTACTCAAATGAGTAGCTTTTTTTATTCTTTTTTATCTTTTTTTATTTTAACAGCATCTTTAATATTAAACTTTTTTATTACCATTGGTTCATCAACAGATTCAACATAAACATCTCTACCTTCTATTCTATTAACATATCCTTTAACTATATCATTATCAATAAATACTCCAGCATTTAATATTGGTCTTTCTTTTGGTGTTTGTGGATCAATAACATTAAAATCAGTTATTTTCTTTATTTCTTGTGCTTTAACTGCTCCAATACCAAAAAGAGGATTTGATTTGTTATCTTTTTCTTGACCTAACATTGTATATTTTGGCATTTCATTAGCTTCCTTTATTGTATCAATATTAGACTTTGATTTTTTAGTATCTGGTTCAGCATTTGGTGTTTCTGAGTTTACAATTTTATTATTACCTTTTTCTGGTCCTTCTGTTACATGATGGGCTGTTTTTTCAACGTTTTCATCAAAATCTTTAAATTTTAATACATTTTTTATATCTTTCATATTACTATATTTATTTTCTTTCACTGATTTATTTACTAATTTAGATTTGAATGCTATTGTTTGTAGTTTACTATCCTTTGCAGCAAATTCTTCCCAGCTACTTATATGGTTATCAACAGGATTTCCTATATATTGTAAATTTGGAATACCTTTATTCAATCTATCATTAGTTGTTAAATCTCCAATGTCTTTTCCTTTTGTTTCCTTTCTTAACTTTTTTAATTGTCTAATAGTAGTATCTCTTGGTAACATATTAATTTGTTATTTTTATGTATATATTAAAAAACATTTTCCGTTTTTCATATAAAAAAATGTTGTGAAAATTAATTCACAACATTATCATTTTTTGTCACCATCGTTTTTAATAAATCAAGCATTTTTGTTCTATTATCAAATTCTTTAATTTCTTCATCAGTAATTTCTAATGGCTTAAAATGTAAAATTATTTCACCACCTGCTAATTTGTGTAATTTACCTTCAACTGTATGCCAATCTAAAATTCTATGAATTCCTTCTATAGGTGAAATTACATTTTCATTTTTTGATATTTTAATAGCATGTTTTTTTAGTCTTTTATAAATCTCAATACTAGGTGTTCCTTGATTACTAATGACTCCAATCTCTTTACCATTCTCATCAAATAGTTTAGAATAAATAGTAAAATCAAGATTACAACGTGTTACTGTATATCCGAGTTCTATACAGATATCTTCCATAAATCCAACATTAAAAATATCATTTATCACATAGTAAGCCATATCGCCATATTTTTCAATTATTGAATTTTTTATGCTATTATTTAGTTCAATGAATTCTTCCTTTGTCATTTTTTTATTTTTACCAACAGTCATAATCAGTTATATTTTCTTCTTTTTTCAAATAATTATCAATTATAGTCACTGCTGTTGCTATTCCTGTTGGAGTAAATTTGTAACTAAATCTACCACCTATTGCTGTTTTAGGAGATTTTTTCTTTTTTTCTTGTTTTTCAATCCACTTATTTGCAGATTGTTCTTCTTTTTCAGTTAAATCAAATTTTATCATTTATTTATTCGTTTGGTTCTATGTGAATATAAATTTCACTTCTTTTTATTTTTTCTTTAATCTCAATTTCAATTTTGTCACAAACAGAATGAGCTTCTAATAAACTTAGTTCTGGATTCAAATGCAAGTCAAATTTAATGAAAGTATCTGCTCCTGAACTTCTGGTTTTTAAATCATGGTATATTTTAACTTCTTCATGATTATTTAATATTTCTATTATAATATCTCTTACACCTTCTGGCGCTTTATCTAACAGAACATCAATTGCGTTTTTAGCTAATCTATAAGAAACTAAAATTATGATAAAGGCAACACCTAATGCTGCAATTGAATCTGCCCAATGTATATTAAAATTAACAAGAATCAACCCTACTAAAACAACACATGAACTCCATATATCGGTTTTAAAATGAATAGAATCAGCTTCTAATGCTTGACTATTATATTTTAATGCAACTTTTTTAAGCATTCTTGATCTATTTATGTCAATTACAATAGATGATATAATAACCACATAACTCCATATAGTCACTTCAACATTAAAATCATTTAAAATTAACTTTGTTATTGATTCATAAATTATCCAAATACTTGTAATTGCTAATAATATGGCCTCTGCAAATGCTGACAAATTTTCTACTTTACCATGTCCATAATTATGTTCATTATCTGCAGGCTTATCTGAAATTCTAACAGAAAAATATGTTATAATAGCAGCTATCATATCCAAAGTTGAGTGTAATGCTTCCGACAATATTCCTAAACTACCTGTTAATAAACCAACAATTAGCTTAAATATAGTCAATGCTCCTGATGCAATAACAGACAAAAAAGCAGCACTCTTTTTCTCAGTAATATCTAAAGTTTTTTCCATTTTTTATTTATTAAATATTATTAATATTCAGATAGTTTTTGAAGTTTTTGTTTACGAATCAATTTATTTATAAATAAATGATATTCAGATAATTTAATAGTGATTAATTTTTTTCTATTTTTTGCTAATTCAACATCAAAATAAGTTACATTATAACATGCTACATCATCTGTATATGCAGAAATTTTTATTTTTTTTATAATATTTTCTCCTAATGCCTCAATAGATAATAAATAACTCTCTACTGTTGTATTTTTCATGGCTTTATTTTCTCAATTGTTTTTATTTTTATATTAATTAATGAAACCAATCTATTTGCTTCTAAATTATGTATTCCACCAATTGACATTTTCCATAATTTTTGTATTTCGTTATCAAATATATCGTGTAAAGAATCAACTGTATCAGAATCATTTATCAAAGTTTCAACTTCATTATGATATTTCCAAAAAACATCACTTTTTCTTGAACTACTAACTGTTAATGTTGATAAGCAAGAAAATATAAAAGATAAAAAGAATGAAAGTTTTATAAAAACATTAAGAATAATAACATCGTTATTACCAATAAAAAGACGAAACATCAATAGAAAAATAACTAATGCTGATATGTATGTCACACCAAAAATAACCCATAATGAACAGGTTTCAAAATATTTACTCACTGATTTAAAAAAAACTCTTACTGGTTTCATAATTTTTATTTTTTATAAGCTTAAATAATAGAGAATTGTCCACAAAAAAATTGATACTGTCATAATTATATTATAACTCAATATTTGAGAATTTGTCATTTTATTTTCAAATGAACTTGGATTTATTTTAGATGTCATCCAAACCATTAATTTACCAAAAAAGAATACTGTTCCGCAAAAAGCGATAAAGAAAATTATAGCCATTAATATTTTCATAATCCTATACTTATAAATAACATTGTACAATTGCTTTTAAAAATACTTGAGAAAATACAATAAACATTCAATAAATCTACGAATTCATTTGTAACTTCTTTATATTTGACGTCTGCTTCTATTTTAGAAATTTTATTATCTATCAAATAATTTTTAATTTCAGTCATTCTAAAAGCTAGATTAAATACTTTTATTATCAATTTATCTGAAAAAACACCTACAAATTCAAATGTTTCCATTAATTTGTTAAATGCTTTATAATTTTCAATGTTATTCTCGTTTATCCAAGAATTTTCTAAGCTATATCCATATTCTGATTTCATGCCCTATTTGTTTTTTTATAATTAATGTACAAAGATAATAAAAAAATGAACTACAATAATATGTAGTTCATTATATTTTTATTAATTTAATGTTTTTTATGTTTAAATTCTATTTTTTGCCTATATTTTTCTGATTCATTCTTTCTAAAATATAGGATATTATTAATTTCATCATCTGTATTAGTTGATAATTTTTCTATCTGTTTCAATTTTTTCTTTCTATCTTCCTTTTTCTTTCGTTGTTCTTCGTATTTTTCTAATATTTCTGAACATTTCGAATTCAATATGATATAATTTCCGCTTCCTTTCAATGATTTATTGTGAATCATATTTGAAGCATCTAAGATTTTTTGATATAATTCAAGATTTTTTGGCATCAAATATTTTTAATTTTTTTTAATTTTTTATCCCTAATATATTTAATTACATCTGAATTTTTATTAACAGCATCAGAACTAATATGACAAATACAATCTTCTGATATATTACAAGAATTACAATATCCTTTTTTTATTTTACAAGTTTCATATCTTTCATATTCATCATAACCATAACTTAGATTTGGACAATTCGTTCTAATAAATTCGATAAAATTTTTCTTTCTATTTAAATAATTTGATCTTTTTCTAGCAGTATTTAAATCTGTTTTTATCGTAAAGTTTTTTAATAAATCATGAATTGGATTTTTTTTATAATGTGAATCTACTACTAATTCTATTCCTAATTCGTTATCTTTAATTGTATAACCATCTTCATCATTATGACTAATTATTGTAAATTCATGATAAGGAGTGAAACGATAATATTCTAAATTAATATCAAATAATGATATAATTATATCTCCTACTTTAAATTTTGGCTTTAAATATATTGGAATTACCATATTTTTATTATTACTTATAATGCAGTTTCTTCTAATTTTTTTAATTCATCTTTTAATTTTTCAAGTTCTTCGTGCTTTTGATTCATTACTTTCTTCCATTTTTTTCTATCTGAATATACTTCAGCCATTACTTGAGTAACAACTCCGTCTTCATTCTTAAATACTGAACCATTTAGAGTAACAATATCATCAGAATCAATTTCTAATTGATGTCCATTAAAAATTGAGTAGTCTTTTCCTTTTACTTTTTGTCCTTTATATGAATCTGCTGATATATTAAATTCCCTCATTGTTGTAGGATATAGAGATGCAAAGTCAAAACAACATGTCCATGTTGCCATACCTCTTACTGGATCTTTAACCCATCCTCCTTTTATAGCTTCAGATTCTGTGTCTCCATATTCACTATCTTCATTTCTTACAAGTACAATATTTTTTTGATCTCTTAATTTCTCTCTTAAAATTCCTTCTGTTAGAGCAAGAGTAGAAATAGCATCTTTAATCTTAATTTTACCTAATACAGCCATACCATAAAGAATGTCTACATATTTCATTTTTTCATGAATCCTTTGTACAAGACAACTATCTACTGCATTATAAAACACGAATTTTTTAAAATCTTCTCTGTGTAATCTTTTTAAATCACCATCATAGTTAATTTTCTTAATCTCTTTACCAAGTATTTTTTCAGATGCAAAATCAAGTGATAAACTTTCTTTAACTTTAACAGATTGATCCCATTTCTTAAATAATTCCATATAATCAACAATAACTCTATGAGCAGGTAATTCAGAATAATCTGGATGTATTGCATTTGGTGGGTTGAATGGTTTATTAAGTTTTCTTGTGAATGATGCAACCTCAGGTTCAAGTCCTAATTTTCTAGCTCTTGCAACTAAGAATGTCCAGTCATAACCAATGAAATTCCAACCAGTTATTACAGCCATCTTTGGAACTAATTTATTAAAAAATGCATGAAGCATATCAAATTCAGTTTTATAATGAATATACTTAAATTTATAATCAATATCAAATTTTTTGAAGTATGTAACCAAATCGGATTCTATACTTAAAATTTGTTTGGAATCTAATGGTTCTGTACCAATTACTAACACTTTATTCTTATTTACAATTGAAATTGTTTGAATTGCACTTTCAGCTAAATGAGGCTCAGGTTTTTTGTCTAATATCTCATTTTCTATATCTACAAAGAATATATCAGGTTCATTATATGAATAAATTTCATCCCTTTCTTTTTTATCAAAACTATCAATAAAATCATAAACTGAATAACGATTTGGATATTTTGAATAAATTTCCTTTACTGAGGAGCCATCCCAGGTTACATATCTACCACTTTTTTCTGAATCATCATCAGTAGTTTTTATGAATTTTGTTGGTCTAGCCCAAGGATAATATTTAAGTTCAATATTACCTTTGGAGTTTATAAAACTTAATATTAAATTGTTATTTTTATATTCGTAATCTACAAGCATATATTATTTATTTTAATTTATTTTCAATTAAAGTTTCAACGAACTTTTATTTATTTAGTATAATTTCGTCCAAATGTTTATTTAAAAACTGATTCATTTTAGTATTTATAGTTAAATTAAATAATCTTTATATTTTATATAAAAATGTTTTTATATAACAAAAATTGAAACAAATTGAACCTTTTAATGTTAATATATAGATGTATAAAAATAAATATATTTAATGGAGAATAATCAAGAGAATGATAAAGATAAAATAGTACAATTTACTGGTAAAGTTGCTAAAATGCCTAGAAATACTAAAGCTAAGAGTGCTTATACATTTTTAGAAAATATAAAGGTTAGTAAAAGTAAATTGTGGTACATTCTTATTGAAAAAGATGAGAATGAATTACAGTGCATTAAATATAACAATAAGATGGGTGTAAATTTGACAGTATTAATAGAAGGAATGAAATCATATTACGAAAAGGATGAACATATTCAGAAATATATTGATGAGCTTAAAATTGAAGGAAATGATAAATTTAGTATAATAAAATCAATTCCTGATGTAGAAGTACAACCAGGTAAAAAAATGATTACTTTTCTAACTGAAAATTTAATTCAGTTATTATATAAATAATTTTCATTCTATTTATAATAAAAATGAAAAATGAAATTAATTCATTTTTCATTTTTCATTTTTTCGATATATCTGTAATTATTATAATTGTGATCAACTCCGTTAAGTCCTTTGTCACTATGAGCAGTATCATATAATACAACATCATCTAAATTTAATTTGTAAATATTATAATTATTTATAAAATTTAACAAAAATAAATTTTTTTTATTGTGATAATTCTCATCAGATTCTGACCAATTTGAACCTCTATAATAGTGTATGAATTCATTACTTATAAATTGACATCTATATTCTTGTTTATATGGATATTCCAATTTATTATTAGTAAATATATAATCGGATTCAATATCTATTGCTGCTGTGTGTATAACTAACTCTGTGCTATATTTTTTCATTAATATATTTGTTCCAGATCCAGTATCCGCAATTCCATTAAAAGTGAAATTAGATAAATCTATATCATTATGAAATATTGTAAATATTGCAGATAAATATTCATATGATGTATTATTAATATTTCTTTGTTGATATAATCCACAAATTTTTTTACCATTTAATATATCAATAAAACTAAATTTTTTAAAAGGAAAAACATCGCAATCTAAAATAACACTTATATTATTAGTATCATCTATTTTTATGTAATTTTGTAAAATATATTCTAATGCAAAAAAATGAGATTGTGATGTAAATTTTTCACTATTATTATCAGTTATTTTAATGCTATTTATATTAAATTTTTTACAAATATCAATAATACTATTTTTTGTGTTATCATCAAATGCATTATTTACAATTATTAGTTCATATTCATCATTACAATTTTTTTTGAATTGATGATATTGTAACTCAACAAATTCTGGCTTAATATAATGAATTGAATATATTTTTATCATAAAATTAATTTATTACTCTGTATATCAATAGAGTTATTTTTATTTATTAATAATTCTTTTTTGAGTTCTTCGATATTCAAATTTATATCTCTAGTTTCACCAATACCACCTTTATCACTAATTACAAATGAAAAATCTGGACATAATACTACTTTTGTAGGTGGATTAAAATGAAAATATCTATTGATATAACTTTCATCATTCACACCAGGCTCATAAGGTATTTTTTTATCTTCTAATTGATAATATCTCATAGTTTCACAAAAATTTATCATATTGTTAGAATTACCTCCAAAAAATGCACCATAAAAATACATTTGTGATAATTTAGTATCAAATGGTACATATGCTTTTGATGATGGATTTCTATCAAATGATTTTTCATTTTTCATCCAATCTTGATCTCCATAATGCTGACCACCAACTAAATCTCCAATAAACCAATCTTCAATAAAATCTTTATTTACATTAGTATCAGCATCAAAATAAAATAGATAATCACTTTTTAATTTATCTTTAATTGATAATATAGATGTAAATTTTAAGTTTGTTCCATCTACCCAATTATTATTAGTCACATGAAAATATTCAACATCAATATTATCAGGTATATAATTTTTTGGATTATTATCCGAGAAAAAATAGAAGGTGATGTTTTTATCACCTTTGTAAAAATTCATAAATCTTTTAATAAATCTTATTCCTAACACAAAATAAGCATTTGTAGCTAATACAACTATTCCTATATTCATTTAATTTTTTATTTTTTACCAGATTATATCTTTAAAATTTTCTTCTGTTTCTTTTATTTCTTTCACATAATTATATGTACAATTATCATTATCAACTTTTATTTCTTTATTGAATGGAGAAACTTGATATTCAATTTTGCTAAAATGTGTATCACTTTTGCCTACTATTCCAGCATTGTGAAAAATATAAGTTTCGTCCCATCTTTTTATATTATCAGTAGCCCAACTAAATTCTAAATCTTTATTAATCTCGACTTCATGATTATAATAAACGGCATTCCATAAAACTGCCCACATATCAGATGTCCATGATTGAATAGGATGTTCAGGATTATATATACTTTCTGTGTTTTTCATATGAGAATATAAATTTTCACTATCATCATACACCTTTTTCCAATAATCAGAATTTATTCCTTTCATTAAATATTGTGCTCCTCCTGCATTATTATCAATTGCTACAATATCTTCTGGTTTTACTTTAGATATTTCACACATTTCATTAAACAATTGTTCACTCTTACTTTTTATATACATGGTATCAATATAAGACCTAGTATCACTCAAATGCCATTTATTATCATTCACCATATCCGTGAAATCTAATTTTTTTGTGAAAATCATATCTGGATCACAATAAAAAAATGTTTCATTATTATATTCAGGATGTTCAATGAATAATTTTTCTAATATGTGAGGTCTTAATGATGATGGATATTTTGGATTTACTCTTTCATCGTTATAAATGAAGAATTTAGATTTTATTTTTTCATTATTCATTAATGATTTTAAAATTGGACTAGGATTTGAAGTTGATACTACATAAATTGTATCATTATCATATCCATATTTCATAAAATTATTTATCTGTACAAGTACTTGCCACAAATAATAATTATGATCAAAAGTTGCTACTAATATTTTCATTATTATTTCTATTTATTTATTTATTGTATGTAAAAAATATTAATATGTTTAAAAAAAATAACTTGTAATAAATATTACAAGTTATTTTTTTTAATTATTTTATATTTTTATTATAGTTTTGATATATATAAATTCGCTTCTTGATCAACACCTGCAGATGTTACAACTTTAATAATTGATGAGCCAATATATCCTAACGTTTTAGGAATAATACCTCTTATTTCTGTGTCAGATATATATTCTTGTGAATCTAAATATATATATTTAAGATTACCAGATGGCGCTATACTAATGTAAGCGTCAGTATAATATTTAGAAAAATTTTGTCCTGATATGGTAATTAATGTTCCTTTTGATGAAGTAGATCCTGTGACATCCATTGGAGTAAAACTTAAAATAGATGGAGCTGATGTCGCTTGTATATAAGATTCAAACGGTGAATATGTTATAGAACCATTAGATGTTGTTGCATAAACATTCATTATTTCATTCATACCTGAAGTTGTTAGTCCAGATGGTACAATTACTTTTAAATGACTATTATCTATTGTAGATGTTACACCATAAGTACCTGGATAAGATGTTCCAAAACTAATAAGTCCTCCTGATAATAGACTACCATATATATCAATAGAATCACCATATTTTCCAAATATAGGACTTATTTTTGATATTATAGGTTGATTTGTTGTATCAACAGTGAAACCATTTAATGTATAATTACCGTTTATACTTTCTACTCTAATATCAACATTACCAGTTGGTATTGTGTCATTAGTTGATGTAGAATTTAATATCTGGACTGTTAATGCTGTTGGACTATTATATGAAAACCTTGATAATACATTTCCTACATAAACACTCATTGATGGACTGTTTATAAATCCAGTGCCATATACACCTATTGAATGCTGTCCTCTTTTCATATGTGTAGAACTAAAACTACTTAATGATAAATTTCCAATTGTTAGTAAATTATATGAATATGGTAATGATGATCCGTATTTGTTAATTACTATAACGCTATTTATACCTGGCGTAACATCAGTTCCTATATAAATCGAACAAGAATTGAAATTTATAGGTGTTGATTTACATATAACTCCACTAAATGTAATAGTCAAAGGAACATTTAAATTAGTTCCTGTTAGAATTACTGTATTACCTGGATAAACTGATGGATTTATATTTGTTATAGTTGGAATTAGAGTACTAGTAGATCCATAAACTGTAAATCCAGATTTTGATATTTCATCAACTCTAATTATTGTATCTCCAATAGGAGTATCATTTGAAATATCTGCTCTTATATGTCCAGAATCTATAAAAGTTATTTTTGATGATTGAGTAGGACCAATATGAACTAATGTAGTTGAGACATCAAAATTTGCTCCAAATATATCTACATATCCACCTTGACTTGCAGATGATGGATAAAAACTTTCAAATAAAGGAATTGTTCCATTGTTAATTATTATGTTTGCAAATAAACTTTGTCCAGGATTTATCAATCCAAGATCTGTTTGAAGATATAATTGAGTAAGACCAAGTGTTAATAATGGTACTATAGCAGTTAATTTTGTTGAACTAATAACAGTAGTAATTGCATGAGTTACTGGTACAAAAAATAACTCTGTTTTTCCAGGTATGAAATATAATCCTTCTATTGTTATAGTAGAATTTATATCTGCGCTAGTAGGACTTATTGTTATTATAGGTTTATTATTTTGTTTAAATACTTTATATTTTGCTGATGGACCTGTCGCTAATGGAGATTTTAATACCACTTCAACTTCATTGTCATAATTAGTAAGATCAGGTATTACAACATTTAATTGATTAGGAGAAACTAATGTTGTTACTCCTGTTATTCCGCTAAAAGATGCAACTGTATTTTTAACAAAATTTATTCCATATATTGTTATCAAATCACCATTATATGCACTTGTAGGATCAAAATCTGAAATAATTGGGGCATTTGAATATCCTTCCAATATATATGATGCTTCACTACCATCATCATCTTTTATCCAAAATCCTTTAGTACTTCCACTACTTACTGTTGTATCTTCATATCCAAAATAAATATAACCTTTCTCTGGAGTTTCAACATCATCTTTAAGTATTTTTTTAATTTTAATATAACTCATATATAACGATTTTTCTTTTCGTTATATATAAATTTTTAAATTCCATATTGTATTTCTAATATTTTATTTTTTTCATAAAATACTATATTCAACTTATTTGTATCTTCAGCTAAATTTATTTTTGGTATGCACCAAATCACACTATTTTTATTTAATGATGTTTCAGATAAAGTATAATATATTTTGTTTGATTTTAAATCTTTAATATCAATATTTAATGCTTGCATATCTTCTCCATTATAATATAACATCAATTTATTTTCATTTTTATCATACGTTATATTTATATTGTTTTTATCTAAGTTATATTTAACATCATATTTTTTAAAATCAAATTTCTTTGGATTTTCAATTAATTTTGACTCTATTATTCTATCAGTTATCATTTCTGGTGTTATGCTAGTAGAGCATTCAAATTGCTTATCAGTATTTTTATTTATCGGACACCAATTCCAATCTCCTGGATCAAATTTGTGTGTATTAAAACATCCATTACACACTTTAAAATTATGTATGTTTATGTTATTAGTTTTAAATTCGCAAAAAGGTTTAGAAAACCCTGACATCATTACTACTTGCTTACCAACAGCCCATGCCAACCAACTTAATCCTGATCCAATACCAATATAAAATTCAGACCATTTTAATTCATTGATTCTGTGTTCAATAGGAAAATTTCCAGTTCTATCTATTATATTTTTAAGATTGGTTGGTTGTTTACTTATTACCATAACTTTATATCCTTGTGTATTAAACCAATCAACTAAAATTTGCCAGCCTTTATTGCTATCTTTGCAAGGATAATGCCAGTGCTTAGAGTTAGCTGTTGAGAATTGACCAATGCAAACATATTTCTCTTTGATTGGTCTAATTCCTTCAGGAATTTCAATTTTTGGTATAATTTCTTCGTATTCTAATCCAAGTATATCACTTGCTGTTTTTTGCAAAGGAATAGTTTTATAATCAATAGGATTTCTATTGTTGTCATATGGAGAATACCAACCTATTTTATATTTTGCATACAAATTTTCAGTGTTTTCTTGTCCTGGTTCAACAAAAGTTATTTCTGAATATTGATTTATGAACCAACTATTCCAAAATGTTGAGCACTGAACTTTACAATTATGCTTTTTTCTAAATTCTTCAATATATGGAAACCATGCCAATGTATCTCCTATTGATTTGCTTTCTAATGTTATCAATACATTTTTATTAGTTAAATCAAAATCATGAGTAATTACTAATTTATTATTTTTAAATATGTTAATTTTGTATTCTTTATAACATTCATAATTAGTACGACACCAATTATTGTTGTTTAACATTTTTTTGTATATAATTTCATTTGTATTTTTATCTAATATTTCAACATAAAATTCAGATGGAGAATCACCAACAATTTCTACCTTTGCTCCTTTAATGAAATCAATATTATAATCATATTGTGGTTCTACTATTCTTTGAGTTGTTTTATTTATATAAAGAGTATTATTATACTCTTTTAATAATATATCTTGAAATGTTATATTATCATCTAATCTTTTTATATTGAAATTATCTAATATTCTTTTAGAATCTTTATCAACATTCATTGTCAAATATTTAATGTTTTTATATAAATCATATGTATCTAAATATGTATTAAGATTGTTTAAATAAACAGGCAAATCATACGATGTTGCTTCTTTGATAGCTAATGGATTAAGTTCTAGTAAAGATGAATGAATTAGTAAATCAGATGCTTGATAAAATAAATCAACATCACTTCTTTCTCCATGAATTATACAATTGGCTGGTTTTTTATTTAATAATGGACTCCAATAATCAGAAAAATTCTCTGCTTGATTGCCTACAAAATGAAATTGTATTTTATAATCTATCAATTTTTCTGCTATATCAAAAACATATCCTTGATTTTTTCCTGATGTAAATAATCCAACATTCAAAACATGAAAATACTCAGGATCAAATTTCAATACATCAATTGCTAATCCGTTATTACATGCTAATTTTTCTACTGGATATTCAACAACAGAAGATGGTATGTCAAATTTACTATATTGTAGTTGTGAATATTTAGATACAAATAAAAACTTATCTGGAAAGTATATTTTTTTATTAATATCAAAAGTTGAAGTGTGAGTTGTTTCTATTATTTTATATGGTCTATCATCTCTATATAACCAACTCACATGATCATTTCTCATTCCAAAAATAAATAATTCTGGTATTTCTTCCATATGAACAATATCAGGATTAATAGTATTAATTATTTCTTGAAAAAAATCACGTTTTGTTTCATCTTCCATTCCTCCAAGTGAAATGAATTTATCTCCTAATAATTCAATCAGTCTATTCCTTTGTACTACAAAACTCCAAGAGATTTGTCTATATTCAATTACATAGACATCATTTGTATTTATTAAAGATTCTACTCTTTTTAATGACACAGAAGGAAGTCCGCCAGTACTGGCATGTGGCAAAATTATCAATATTTTCATTATAAATTATTTATTTTTATTTTTTATTCTAACTTTTATGATAAGTTTATAATTTTAACAAAAAAAAGCATCATTGAAAATCAATGATGCTTTTTATTAAAAATAATAAATTAATCTAAAGATACTGTATTAATTGGTGTATATTTATTAATTAATGTTTCACGATTACTAAATCCTCTGCTCCTTGGACTCATGATAACAATTGGAGAACTTTGAGCAGCTTTATATACTGATATTTTCATTTTACTAACTGCAAAATTAACTTGCTCATCCCATTGTTTAATATCATATTTATAAACTTCCTCCATTTTAGGAAAATAGTCAATATTCAATGAATGATTTTTATAATTCAAAATTAAATCATCTCTTGTCATTCTATCACGAATTAAAGATGCACATATTCCACTTTGTACCCAATAATCAATTGGATCTTCATTTGCATCAGGTAATTCTGCGGCAGGTTTAAATTTTCCATTATATAAATCAAAAGGCACAATTTCATCTTTATATAATTCAGTGTTAATATAATCTGATAATTCATACAATTCAACTTTTGTTAAATCTCCAATTATAGCATGAACACCAATTGAACCAATATCATGGAAGGATGCCCAACCCAAAACGATCTCAGTATGATTACCTGTTGAAACAATGCCACTTTTAAATCTGTGAGTATCTTCTAATCCTAGTACAGTTCTTAACACTGCATGTATTGATGCTTTACCTGTATCACTTAATTCAGGAGCATCACTCATATGAATTTTATCAACTTCTAATATTTCATTGACAGTAGATTGAATTGGTTGCCAATAGGTAGTAGTTCCTAATTTTTCATCTAATTGAGTCACATAATCTCTTGATTTAGTATTCAATGATGATGGATTTGAAATAAATATGGTATGTTCTTTACCCATAGCTTTATAAACTAATGCTGCTACAATAGATGAATCAAGTCCTCCTGATACATGAACTTGAGCATTTTTAATTCCTGACAATTTGAAGAATTCTTTTTGCTCAAATAGAATAGCATCAGTTATTTCTTTATATTTACTATCATCACTTCCTATAATTGGATCACAATCTGATATTTTGAAATTTGAATTTGCATCTTCAAATTTAGGTAGTTCTTTAATTAATCTTCCATAACTATTATAAACAAGAGATCCACCATCATAAATTATAATATTTTTAACGATGTCACCACAACCAACTGAATTTACAGAAACAACAGGAACCATATTATTTTTAGCTATTTTAGAAAAAAGATTTTTTCTAATTTTTTGCTTTCCATAATAAAAATATGATTGATTTGGAATAATCAAAATTTCTGCTCCCATGTTAACCATTTCTTGAGGAATATCTCTGTGATGATTCATAAACCATGCATCTTCACATATTGGAGTTCCAATTATAGTTTTACCTACATTTGGTAAATAAACTTCAAAAACTTTAGTTTCAGTTCCTTCTGTGAAATATTTTCTATCTTCGTGATGATCTGTATCAGCTAATAATTGTTTATCATATGTACGAATACCATTATTATCAATAACAGCTACTGAATTTTTTAATACTGGAAATCCATTTCTGTTATTACCGTGAGATGAAACAAATCCTATCACGATAATTCCTGACATATTCAATTCTTTTCTATATCTTTCTATATCTTTCAATTTTGTTATTTGATCACGAATGAAATCTTCTCGATCCCAAAGAGAACCACAACAATATCCACTAATTGAAGTTTCTGGAAACACTGATATGTCTACATAAGAGTCATAGCTATGATCTAATTTTAAACATTGTAGTATTTTTCTAGTATTACCAATTAAATCTCCTGTTACAGTATTGATTTGATGTACTGAAATATTTGCATTTTCAATCATAATTTGTAAATGTTTTTAATTTGACTACAAAAATACATATAATAATTGACATATACAAAATAAATTTATAATATTTATAAGTATTAGGATACGGTCCAACCTTTATTTGTTGCAATAGTTTTATCACAAGTAGAAAATCCTAAACAACCTGTAATTTTTATTGCTTTACCAGATAATGTTGGTAAGTCTCCAAATAATGTATTTAAGGCTATCGCATCTAAATTACAATAAGAAACATCAACTTGAGGAGAAGAACCAGTGAATGTACTACCAGTATTAGTTAGCCTTATGCTTGTAACTTGATTTGGAATTCCTGAAGTCCCAGCAATCGTAATCGAAGAAATTTTAGAATCTAAAATCATTTCACCATTAACATATTCAGTAGAAAGAAATGCCCCATTGAAATTACATTGAGAAGTTAAGCTACCTATATATTCAAAGCCAGGGTTATTCGGTAAATTAGGACAGCCAGAAAACATATTACTAGCGTCAATTATATTTCCGAATGCTAATGGCAAAACAATTGATTGTAATCTTAGCATGTTAGACGCAAAACCCCCAATATTACTCACGACACCCCATGAAGACGGTAGTACTAATGAAGAAATAGAAGAATGTGAAAACATAACTGAAATACTAGTAACTAGATCCCAAGATGTTGGTAATTCTATTTTTGTTAAAGAACTACAATACCAAAACATAGTACTAAGATTTGTAACTTTTCCCCAAGACGATGGCAATATTATTGATGATAAACTATTACACACGTAAAACATTTGACTCGCATCCGTAACGTTACCCCATGTTGGTGGAAATGTTACAGAAACTAAAGAAGAACACCCATAAGTGATACCATTTGCGTTTGTAACATTTCCCCAATCTGGGAAAGCAATTGAAGATAAAGATGTACAACTTTGAAACATATTTTGAACTGTTGTTAGGCTTCCAAAAGATGGTGGAAAAATTATTGACACTAAAGAGGTACATCCATAAAACATTAAAGTAGCGATAGTTACGTTTGTAAATGATGTTGGAAATTTTATTGACACTAAAGATGTACATCCATAAAACATATATGCTATAGTATTAAGGTTTCCCCAAGATGTTGGAAAGCTTACATTCTGTAAAGAAGCACAGTTATAAAATAAATAACTAGCATTTGTCACACTTCCCCATTCAGGTAGGTATACTGACACTAAAGAATTACACGCAAAGAACATATAAGTAATAGTATTTACACTTCCCCAAGATGACGGAAATCTTATGCTTTTTAATTTTGGGCATAAGGCAAACATATTACTAGTTGTTATTACTTTACCCCAAGATAATGGTAATATAATTGAAGATATATAAGGGCAAACGTAAAACATATAACTTGTATTCGTAACATTACCCCAATAAGAAAAATTTACGTCAATTAAAATATCACAGCGTGAAAACATATATGTGCAGGTTGTAACTAAATTAAAACTAGATGGTAATGTAATTGATTGTAATTTTGCGCAATTTTGAAACATATAACTGGTGTTTTTATTTGCACCCCATGATACTGGCATAACTATTGATTTCAACTTAGTACAATTATTAAACATGTAACTTGAATCTGTAATTAAATTAAAATCTAATGGTAATACTATTGATATCACTCCACTATTATTAAGCATAGAACTTGAATTTATTGATAGACCTGTAGAATTTAACGGAAAGATTACACTTTCCAAAAAAGGAAGAGAGAATAAAGAATAGTTACTATAAAACATACTATTATAAGTTGTTAAATAAATAGCATTCATAATATTCGCATATAAAATTTTTTGTATTTGAGTAGATTTAGTAAGTGTATGAGCTTTTATGGCAAACGTACTAAGATTCCCAATTACACTACGAATACTAATCACAAATGTTGTATACCCGAGAGAACAAGGTTGCCCAGTACCAATTACATACTTATGCTGATAATTTGTTCCGCTAATATTATTAGTTGTTACGATTCCATCACCCCAATCAATAGTATATACTGACCCAGTTGATGTTATAACGTTAAAACAATATGCGATACAATCATCAGCTACAAGCAATTTAATCTCATTTATACTAGTATCTGAAATATCTATCCAATCTGGTTGTGGGGTCCATGGTATTATCGGTGTTATTACTGGTGATGATGATATTGATGTTTGACTTGGTAATCTTATTATTCCTGACATATTATATTCCTCCTATTATTTTGTATGTTAATGTTAAATCAGTTTTTGGTACAGAAGTTGATTCTATTATAAAACTTCCTGATGCTGTTGTTATAGATGGTTGTATTCCAGAACTTGAAACATCAGATGAGTTCAAATTTGAAAATACTGCATCTATCCATGATGTTATTGATACATTTGTATCTGATATTGTATAATAATAAAAACCGTTCGCATTTACAGAACTAGACCAATTTAAAATTAATATAGATATTGTATTTATTATTGTTGCATTTATATAATAATTACTATCTACCGTACCGTTAGCTTTTAAGAATTGAGATGATGTTCCTCCTGATTTAATAAATAAACTGGCTGAAATATTATTATTACCTAAATCAACATTTGAAGTTGAACCAGTATAAGGAATATAATTAATAATATTTTGTGTTATTCCTGTAATTAAGTTATTCAATTGTGTATCTCCACTTATTCTGTCAATAGTCTCATCGCTTATTAAGTTTGTTAATGATGTTTCACCAGAAATTCTATTAAATGTTTCTCCTGTAATTAAATTGTTTAAATATGTATATCCGCTTATTCTATTGAATGTTTCATCACTTATTAAATTATTTAATGATGTATATCCGCTTATTCTATTAGATGTTTCATCACTTATTATGCTTGTTAATGAAGTATCACCAGACAGTCTATTGAATGTTTCATCACTTATTAAATTAGTTAATATAGTATCTCCGCTTATTCTACTAATAGTCTCATCACTAATTAAATTTATAGTCTGTGTTGAAACAGGTAAATCTATTGGATTTATAGATTCAAATCTTGTTTTGCCAGAGTTCCAAATAGCCAAATAATTATCTGTTGGAATTTCTTCTCTTGTAGATAGAGGTTGTTCATATCCAATATCTCCTACTCTAGCTATACCATGATTATCAAAAACTAATCTACCATTACTCAATCCATCATATTTTACAGATTCAAATCCAGTATATTCACCTTCTGATAATCCTGTTGTTGCTCCACTTCTTAATATTATATAATCTTTCGTTGTAAATATTTGTTCAGAATGAGTTTCATAAGTTGTTCCTGACTGTATAATATTTCCATCAATATGAAATGATCCTCCGTTATCAGTATATACAAAAGGATTTAATCCATTAGGTTGATATAATTGATAATGATTATGATTAGTATTAGAATATGATGTTGAATCAATAGAACCATCTGCTTTTAAAAATTGATTTGATGTACCTCCTGTTACTGATACAATAGCAGAAATTATGCTTCCTTTTGATATTATATTTTCAGTTGAATTAATTCCTCCATTTACTTCTAATGTTAATCCATTATATGTTAATCCACTATCAGCATATGCGCCGTTTGTAGTACCATCAGATTTTAATATTCTATTATTTGAGTAATTAGTTACTGTATCAAAGCCTGTGCCTGATGTACCATCTGTGCCTGATGTTCCTGAACTACCAGAACTACCTGATGAGCCAGAGCTTCCTGATGTACCTGATGTACCATCTGTGCCTGATGTTCCTGAGCTACCTGATGAACCTGAGCTACCTGATGTTCCATCTGTACCTGACGATCCTGAGCTACCTGATGAACCTGATGTTCCATCTGTACCTGACGATCCTGAGCTACCTGATGAACCAGAGCTTCCTGATGTTCCTGAGCTTCCTGATGTTCCATCTGTACCTGAAGTTCCTGATGAGCCAGAGCTTCCTGATGAACCTGATGTTCCTGATGAGCCAGAGCTTCCTGATGTTCCTGAGCTACCTGATGAACCTGATGTTCCTGAGCTACCTGATGTTCCTGATGTTCCAGAACTACCTGATGTTCCTGATGTTCCATCTGTTCCTGAGATACCTGTTGTACCATCTGTTCCTGATGTAGATGTTCTTCCAGATTCAACAATTGAATCAACTGTATATTTTAAGTCATTTAGTTTTTTTCTTATGTTTCCACCATTTTCATATTCCAATATCCATTCACTCATATTATAATTTATTTATTTATTTATGTATATATTTAAATTAATCTTTATACTTTAGATATAATAGGATTATCTATCCATATAGAAGAATCTATCCAAACTTTACCATCTTGCCAATATCCTTGAGAAAAAATACTAATATTATATGTTACCTTTAAAATAAAATAATAAATTCCTTCATTTCCTATATTGTTTGTTATTGATATTTTTATGCAATAATATCCAGGATTTTGAATATTAGGATATATTATATTTTCATAATCTGAAAATTTTTCTCCTACAATTAAAACATTTGAATAATATTTATTGATATTAGGATCAGTAGCATCATCTATGTAAAGTATAAGATTATTAATAATATCAATTGTATGAATAATATTTTTATCAAATTGATTAAGAGTAAGAGTAAATCCACTCTCAATATAAATTTCACCAGTTATTCCAGATGCATTTGAAAAATCACTTGTGTTACCTGTTATTTCTGTTGTTAAAACATTAGGTATAAATACAATTTCAGGAACACTATCATTAACAATAATATTATAAATATAACTTGATGTAGTATTGCCGACATAATCTGAAACTGAAATATAAATATTATAAATTCCATATTCAATTATTTCAGGTAATATAATATTTTTATCAATTACATATAAATAGAAAATAATATTATCTAATGATATATTCAAATTAAAGCAATCTATTATTCTATCAATAAATAAATATTTTAAACTATCTGATGTCCATCCAGTTATTCCGTCATGAGATAAATGCAACCTTGCATCGTGAGGTACTATTGTTCCTCCGCCAGTCCAAGTTGTTCCGCTAATAGGATATTTATAATAAATAATTGGTCCTTCTGATTCTTTAATATTTGTTGTTGTAGTTGTCGATATTATTCTAAATGTTGTAGTTGTTGTTGTATTTATTTTCAAATCAATTATATTCATAATAAGATAATCTGCTATATCATCATCTTCATCATTATCATCATATGAAAATTTAATACAATAATTACCTGTTTTAGTTATATTTTCATATATTTGATTAGTATCAACAATTAAGGTATTTAATTGAAATCTATTTATATTTTCATTTTCATTTTCATCATCTGATATATAATTTATAACATTACTAATAATATCTACCCTATTGATTATATTTCTATCAAAATCACCAATATTTAGAGTAAATCCGCTATAAATATTAATACCTGAACTTATACCTGAACTTACTTTATAATAGTCAGTAGTAGTGTCAGTTACGCTATATAATATATGTGGGTTATATATAATATTCATTAATTTAATATTTTAATTTTAACAATTAGTGATAATTCCATTATCATATGCTACATCACTAGTTAAATATCTACAAACATCTGATGTATATGAAGAATATGAAAATATTATTCTATTATATGATTGTTGACTATCAAAATTTGTTAAAAATTTAATAGTATAATAAGTTGATGTAGTACCTAAATATATATAATTTAGTGTTGTATCTAAACTCAATGATGTAATAGTATTATATGGAATATAATATTTAAATATTGTATAACCTGTTCCTGATGGTTTATATTCACTAATAATAAATTCTGTTGATCCTGTTGTAATTCCGCTAATAGATTCACAATTTACTTGATTGGTAATAATGTCATTAAAATATAAATTTGATATTGTTATAGCACTACTTGGAGGAATAGCAGGAGGATAATCAATATTTGCTTGCATAACATCTAATGCCACATCGTAATCAGAAGGATTATTCAAATAAATTTTTCCTATTTTATTTGTAAGAGAGCCATTTAAAAGTAGTAATCTACCTATTGGAAATGTTGTACCTGAATCAGAATCATAATAATAATTTATATTATATGTACTTTCATCAAAGTAATAGTAAGGATCATAAGAACTCTCATTAGTACTACTATAATTTCCATTATAAATAACTTTTATTAATAAAAAAGTAGATTCTCCTGATGTTCCATAATCTAGTAAAAAATTTTCAGTGTAAGCAGGTAGTATTAATCTTGCATTGTAGCATGATTCATATGATATTTCAATATCACTAAGACTTAATAATGTTGAAGTTTGAGGCCCATCAGATGTTCTAAAATCTCTATCCCAATTTTTTATTTCTCTTTTTATTTTACTACTAAGTGAATTACTAGTTATTTTAGCCACTATATTTATATTAAATTTTATCCCAGTTTCCAACACTGGCATCAATTAATCTTAAAACCTCATATTGATGAATATATTCATATGATGTTGAATAATCTATTGTTTGAATGCTTTCAGGAATGATAGTTATAACTCCTTCTGATATGTTTTTAATTGTTAATACATTACCAGAACCTGTTGATATTGGTAAATATAAAGAATATGTTGAGGAATTATCTGTTGTACCAGAACATCTGATATATTCATCTGTTGTTGTACCAGTGTATGTGCTTGATATGTTTTTTACTCCATAATGTATTTGGTAATCAGATGGTACATCTGTTTCATCATCAAATTCTGAATCGACCGTAGCATGTAATATATCTAAAACAACATCATAATCAAGTGGATTAGTCACATAAATTTGTGGAATTCTTTCTTCAGAAGATCCTGTCATTATCAATAATCTATTCAATGGTCTTAAAATTGGGTCATTTTCGAAGTAATAATTTATATTATATTTTATTTGCTCATATATATAATATGGATCTTTTAAACTATCATAAGTTACTTTTATCATTAAAAATGTAACCGCTTTACCAACAAATCCATAAAGTAATTTATTGGATTCTCCTGCTTTCAAAACTATTCTTGATCTGTATTGTGATTCATATGGAATAGCTAAATCCTCTAAACTTAATTTATTAATTATATTTGGACCTTCAACCGCAATAAATGAGCAATTCCAATTTTTTATTGTTCTCTCTGTTGTATTAATAAGAGAATTAGGTGTTATTATAGCCATACTAATGTTTTCTCTTATATATAAAATTTAGCATCCAAAAATTTATATATAATATAAATATAAAATAATTAAACATGAGATATATTTATACGCCTAAATTTGATGGTACATTTACAATGAGTTGGATAGGTGCTCCAATGTATACAGATGAAATCTCAACTCAACTTCGTGATATTAAAACATTTTCAATTGTACCATTAAAAAGTATATCATCAATTACAAATTTCACAGATGTAATAAAAGGTGAAACAGATGAACATTATTTTAAAAAATATTTTTCTTATAGTAATTTAAGAAGTGGAGTAAGTTATAGTGAAGTGAGCTATAGTGAATCTATGCCTATTACAGGAATTACTCAAGTGTATTGTGCATTGAATGACTTATATTTAAATCTATCATATTATAGAATTGATGAAAATATTGATACAATACCTACATTAGCAATAAACACAATTGTAATTGAAGGAACTTATAATATTGAGGAAACTGATACCATTGTCGATATACCAGATGATGATTTTATAATATTTAGTCCTAAAAATATTTATAAAGTTTTCAAATTAACAGGATATGAAGTTTATGGTGTAAATACAAATAATTTACAAATTAAATATAGATTTACTCAAGATAATGGTAGAACATATACTCCATGGGAACCTTTAACAACTGAAAATATATCAACAGTAAAAATAAATCCTATCAGATTTGCTCAAGTTGAATATTCTGTTTCTAAAAAAACAAATGGAATTACATCTAAAATATACGATATAATATTATTAGGAGATTTTCAAAATATTAATAAAAATTATCTTAAACTTAATAGATATGGAGTTAGAGAGGATTGCTCTTTGACATATCCATCCCTAAATACTGGTACAACCATTGATTATGTTGATAATCCAAATGCTATATGTTTATGTGGAACAACAATTTATCAAACTGGAGGAGCAATTGATTATAATAGAGATTGGATAACAAAGGGATTGAGTTGTTATTTATCAGGAAATGTAGTAACAAAGTTAAGCTCACAAGTTAATGATCCTGGATTCAATTCAACCCAAACAGCAGCATCAGATGGTATTTTTAATCCATATGCTGGATCTATTAAAATTGGTAATTGGTATGCATATTTAGCAAACACTGTAGGTAAAATATTCGGATGGACAGTTGATTATCATTTAACAGATCCAGACGGAAAAGGAATTGATAGTATTCTTCATGAATATCAATTATATAATATAGTAGATACACAAAAAATTAAAATAATAGTACCTGAAAATACATTTCCTGATAATCAAGTTCAAGTGAATGAATATATGCTAGATATGATGGACACCTTTCAAGTTATAATACTAAAAGATGAATTTCATAATGCGTTTGGAATTGAAAAAAGACCGTCACAAAAAGATATAATATTTTTTTGCCAGGCAAATCGTATGTACAGAGTAAAAAGTGCTCAAGTAAAAAGAGATGTGATGTATATGGGTATTTATTATAATGTTGTACTTGAAAAATATGAAAAACTTGCAAATGAAAAAAATCTTTCTACTAAATCAACAAATTTGATAGATATATTAACAAATAATAATACTATTGATTCATTATTTGGAGTTGAGATAAGAGAGCAAGAAGATAAAATAGTAAGTAAACAATTAAAACCAATTACACATGAAGTTTATAGATTAAATGTAAATCCTAAATTAAATATAATTAAAAAGGATATTTATAATTCTTTAAAGGATATAAAAATAGCTGATAGTTATTATAATTTATCTTCTTTACCATCTGGAATTACAGCCGTGTCATATACTTACAAAGATTCAAATTTGAAAGTTAGTGATAATAGATCATTTAATGTTTGGTTCAATTTTAATAATATTTACGATACAAATAAAGCAATTGATGAAAGTACATTTAGGTCATATAATATCAATAGTACTAGTAATTTCGAATTTTTAAATAATTATGATTCAATTAATAACAAAGGATATAAATTATCATATAAAAATAGTAAAATTTCATTAACTATAAATAATATTGATTATAGTTTAACTGCAACAGGATTAACAACAAATATGTGGTACGGTTTAACTGTAAATTTAGATAATAGACAAAGAGAAGTGAGTTTAGATTTATTTAAAAGAAGATACAATTATAAAATAACAATGTTTACACATGATTATAAGAGTGTTATATTAGATAATACTAACACATCTGGTATTACATATTATAACTCAAATGGATATAGACCAGTTAAAAATACTGAAATAGCTACCAGATTACCTGATACTAGTTTATATAAACTTGCATCAATAAAATATGTTGATGGATATAATAATTCTGTTGTTCCATTAAACACATTTAATATAGATCAAACTATAACAATAAATTCATCTGATATTAAATTAACTAATATTAGAATATATGATGATGTAATTCCTGATGAATCTAAATCTAATTTATTGTTACAGAGAGTTGTGCAAGATTCTAATAATTTGATATTAGCAGATAATGCTACTAAAAAATTATTCACTAAAAATATTTATAATGATAGATGGGAATGAAATACATAAAATTTTTTGAAGGTATTAATGAAAAAAAATATTGGGTAGTTAATGTACGTGAGCCATATTTTGAAATAAGTATGAAAAAAATTGATGCATTAAATTGTTATAAAAACATTAAAGATGATGAAACATTTTCAATGTACACATACAAAAAAAAGAATAATAAAATTTATATAACATATGATCCAAATAGAAATTTTAATAACTTTAAATGGTGTATTTATGATGAATATGTTAAAGGTAATATAGAACGAGGTAGATTTGAGTATCAAGGAGAAATTGAAGTCACAAAACAAGATATAAAACAATTCAAATTAGAAAAAGAGACAAATAAGTTTAACATATGAAATATATTAAGAAATATGAAATAGTAGATTATAAAGAAACTGATTTTGATGAAATAGATGAATATGACGGTTTTTTATATGCATACTCTGATAAACCTTTGACTAAAAAAAATTTTAGTAAAGCTTTAATATTTCCATATAATAGAGCAGATGCTTCAGATACAGGTAGTGAATATATTTATCAAATTAAATTAAATAAGCCAATATACAAAAAGAAAAGACTTATTGATATGATAGATGATGAAGATATTTTTAGTGATAAGAAGGACATTAAAGATGAACATTCTGGTTATTCTGGATATTTTTTAAAGAATTATATGAATGATTGGCAAATTTATATAGAAGATGTTAATGATGTAGTAAGTTTCAAACTTGTAGGAGGATTTGTAATGTATGATAAAAATAAGACATCAAGATTAAAAATAAAATATTCAGAAGAAACTGATAGATGGTTATACTTATATATATCAGGATCATTAAGATTACCAAAATTGACACAAAATATTATAGATGAATTGAAACAATTTAGACCAACTGAATCAATAAAAATATATAAAGGATTAGAAGAAGTTCAAATTGTACATTCATCAGAAGTAGATTCTCCTTATAAAAAAGGACAAACAATAAAATCATTTTTTAATTATCCAACTTCTTGGACTACTAACATATTAACAGCTATTAGATTTATTGATGATGAACCATCAACACCTCCATTTGTTGCAGTTATGACTACTTCACCAGATGACATTTTAGTTGATGTACAGATGTTACCAAAGAAATACTATCATACTAATCAAAGAGAAATTATAATGCTACCAGGAACATATGAATATAAATTAGTATGGAAAGGAAAATAAAAAAAGAACCTTAATTAAGGTTCTTTTCATTTTAATTTTCAATCATTTTTTTAATATCTTTAGATAAATAATATCGAATTTTTTTATCTTTAATTTTAAATTCATAAGCTTCAAATGTTTTAATCTGCTGTTGCAAATTACAAATGAAATTATTCAAATCTACTATTGATTCAGTATATACTGGATCTGAATCCCAATAATCAGGAAATCTTTTCTTAAAACTTTCTAATTCATTTTCTACTATTCTAACTGATAAATAAACATTTTTATCAAATATATTTGATTTTATACTTATCATATCTTTCATATGTACAGTAAATCTATGTACTAAATTATCTGTTTCTATTGTTTTAAGAAGTCCTATTGCATATGCATCATTCTCTGAAATGACAATTGGTTTATTTTCTTTTACAATTGCTTGTATTTCTTGCTCATTTTTATCTTTAAGAACAAATCGCTTGTAGTCTGACCATAAGCAACGTCTAAAAATATCATCAATTGTTAGTGTAATAATCATATAATATCGAATTTTTTTTTTGTTATTAATAAATTGTATTAATATTATTTTTTTTTGTTTATTTTTTTTTAATATATAAGATTAAATATCAAAGATTTTAGTACCTTTGTGATGTTTAATAAAAACATATTATCGTTCTCTTATTATGAAATATATCAAACATCACAATGAAAATTATATGAATAAAAAAATAACTGATATTAGAGAGTTTTTTTCGAATTTAAAAATGATAACATATCACTTTGAAGATTATAATATATTTAATATTTTTAAAACTGATATTGAAAATGAACTAAATGTGAAATGTGAAATGCCATTTTTTGGATTTTCAAATTTATCTGAATCATTCTTTATTCCTATAATAGATACAGTAACTGTTCAATTACATAAAATGTTTAATATGATAATTAATAATGATTATATTGATATATATGATGACTGCAATTCAGGAAAATTAGGTTATAATAGATTTATTATTTACGAGAAAAATGGTAAATATTTTTCCAAAATAGGAAATCACATGTCTGATATAATTTCTAGAGAAGTTAATGATGAAAAATTTAAGTCATATTATTACATTAGATTCAGAACAAGAAGTTTTAATAATAGTGAAAAAATAGAAGAAGAAAAAGAAACAAACATAATTAATGACATAATAGATACACATAACCTTAATGATAAATATAACATATCAATATATAGTAGTGGAAGTCTACGTGAAATTAAAATAATTAGTAAAAATAGAATAATATTAAATTCTGATCAGAAAAAAGAAATTGAAAACGCTAAATTATTCGGATTTGATAAATATCAAGAATTGGAAAAATTATTATCAAAACAGAAAGAACATAATGATAATATAGAGAATATTACTCATATTGAAAAAGAATTTAATTTAAATAAATTTAATTTATAAAAACATGAAAAATTATTTACAATACATCAAAGAAGCTAAAATGTCTAAACTCATTCAACCAAGTGATGAAGAAATTGAAGAAGCTGAAAAAATATTAGCAGAAGGAAAAGATCCAGATTCAATGAAAGATGTTGGTTGTTTTTATATAGATGTATCTGGTAAATACTCAGTATATTATACATTTTGGAGATGGAATCCAAAATCTGCATCTTGTTATTATATTTGTAATCTAAGTACTGACTTTATGACTGCAGTTAAAAAAGCAGCTAAAGCTTCAGGTAGGATTCAAGTAATAATTGATAGATTTGGAACATATGCTGGACTTTTTCAAGCAGAAAAAAATAAAATCTTAACATTTGGAAAACATAGAGGGCAAACAATTGGAGAAGTATTTGTAGAAGATCCTCAATATGTTGTTTGGTTATCTAAAGATTTTAATGGAAATGCTGATATGGCAAAAGAAATTCAAGAATATAAAAAATTATTTTTTGAAACATTGACAAAGAAAAACCAAGAAGAAAGTACAAGTAAATATATAGGAGAAGTTGGTAAAAAAATTGAAATAAAAGCAACTGTTTATAATTTTAATACAACTCAGAGCGCATTTGGAACACAATATACCTGCAAACTAATAGATGATGATGGTAATAGATATATAGCTTATAATATTGGCAGAACTCTTAGAAAAAATGATGTTGTATATATGACAGCAAAAGTAAAAGAGCATAAAGAAATAGTAGGAATTAAATTTACTTCTATATACTATTGTAAGATAACTAATGTTTTTAATTTGGACGATGATATGGCAAAATTCAATTTATAAATTATGATGATGTATGAGAGTTTTTTAAAAACAATATTTAATCCAATTGAAGTTAAATTCGCTGATGCTATTATAATTTTTTTAAATATAGTTAAGCCTGAATGTAATTGGAGTTATAAAAAATTTGATGATGATGTTTGGATATATGCAAATTCGAACAAATTTGTATTTAAAATAGTTAAAGGTGATCACAAATCATACTATAATATCAATTGTGATTTTCATTATAATCAGAATTATTCAATACTAGGTGGTCATGTGATTGAATTTTTGTTACATCTTTTTAATAAAGATTATATGACGATTTTAGATATTACTGTATCAATTGATGATATTAAATATGTAATAAAAAAATTAACAAAAGAAAATTTTGATGATTTTTCCATTAAATATACTGCAAATAAATTTAATTTATAATTATGATGATGTATGAAAGTTTTTTAGATTTTTTTAGTAAAAAAACAAGTCCTACTATTAAATTAGCAGAATCATTAGTTAATTTTATTAATTCAATTGATTATAATTTAAAATGTTATTATGAAAAAAACGGAAGATTTATATCAATAAATAATAATTTCAATAATCTTAGATTATTGACTATTGATTCATATAAAATGAGAACTATGAATTTACAGTTTATTAAAATTAATGTGTATCATGCAAATTTAAATGAGAATGAAAATCTTGTTGATTTTATTTATGAAATTTTTGATGTCGATATTAATCTTAATTATATTTATTTTGATATAACAGAAAAAGATATTCCAAATTGTATTGAAAAATTAACAAAAGAAAATTATGATAACTTCCTAATAAAAAAATCATCTGATAAATTCAATATATAAAAAAGACTGTCAATTGACAGTCTTTTTTATTTTAATCTACCCATTTACCCTTTCTGTCATCAAATCTTTTTTCAAGATCAATCAAATGATAACTCCATTTGTTAGGAAAATCTAATAATCTTAAGTTTAATTTTTGTACATCTTTGTGTACTTCAGTTAATTTAGCTTCAATCAATATTGATGGAGCTTCGTAACCATTACGGTTTACGATTTCGACTCTCCAAAGTCGAGTTTTAGATATTGTTTTCATCATCGTTAATGATGATGATTGGCGGAGAATGTAAATTAATTTTCATAAGTAATATATATATAATTTTTTAAATAAAGTTTATAGTTTAATCTTTAATTCGTCATATGGATATTGTTGTAATTTATATACTTCATCTCTTCTTGATTCATATTGTTTCCACAATATTGTTTTATAATCAGGATGAAAAATATCAACCAAATCAAACACTATTAGTTTTGACTTTTCTTTATGTAATCTCAATCCTCTACCAATTGCCTGACGTATTATTTTAGGTTCTTTGTAAGAATCTGCAAAGATAATATTAGCAATTGCTTTCACAGAAACACCTGTTGAAAATACACCGAATGATGCTATGAGTATTTTAGGATTACCTGATGTATCTTCTAGTTTTTTCTTAATATATTCTCTTTTCTCAGTAGATGTGCCACCATCCATATAGAATACATCCTTTCCAATACAATTATCTTTAATGTGATTATATAATTCTGTACCATATACAATAGTATGAAATAATATAAGTGAATTTGATTTGAATTTATCTACTAAGTTTTTAATGAATGTCATTCTTTTAGCTGAATTGTGTATGTATTCTCTTTCCAACGTCCAAGCTTGCTGTCCATTTGACTTTTTAATACTATTAACTCCTTCTGCAAACTTATGATTATCATGATGTAACATAATAACTTTTATTTTAAGATCAGAAATTAATCCTTTATCAATTAACTTTCTTGCACTAATATTTAATAATTTTGGACCCAATAATGATTGAATAGTTAATATTTCAACTGAAGCATCAGATGGATAAGAACCACTCATACCAAATCTAAATTTAGCAGTTCCAAAAGTTTTTGTTAAAATAGTTTGAATGGTAACAGCCTTAGCTGTATGAGCCTCATCACAGGCGACTATTTCAAATTGTGAAAACCACTCTTTTGGATATTTTTCAAGAGATTGATAAGTACCAATATATACATTAGGTAATTTTTCACCTTCTCTATATTTTCTTGGTTTATCACTCATTACTTCATCTATACGAATATCTAATGGAGTTTTATTATCATTATTGAAACCGTAGTTATAGTCATTCAAATCATTATAAAATTGTGTAACTAAACTTATACTTGGAACAATCAATAGAACTTTCGCTTTTTGATTTACGTTTTTTAAGTAATAAAAAAGTAGAGTACCAAATACTAATGATTTACCTCCAGCAGTTGCGATTTCAATTAACCCATATTGATGTTTGAGTAATTGATATATGGCATCTACTTGATGCTCATAAGGCATAAATGATTTACCATCAGGAGTTTTATGATCTTTATAAAAATCCTCAATAAATTCTTGTAAATTATCTTTTGATATATCTTTATTACGTGGAAATTGGTCTTGATTTTCTATTATAAATTTGTAACCATACTCTTTACAGCATTTATATATTTCACCCCATAAGCCAAAGTTAATTACTCCGTCTGAAAAGTAGCTTATATCGCCATTCCAAACACCGAGTTTGAATCTTTTCATAAAACGATAATTATTAACTTTTCTTGTTAAATATAGTTTAAGTTGATTATATTCTCCTTTGGTTGATTCAGTTAAAATTAATTTTGAATTATCTTTATTTAGTTTAAATTTCATTTAGTGCCTTTAATTTTTCTTTTCTTATGATAGAATTTGCTTTTATATAATATTTTTTATAACTTTTTTTATTTTTTAAAAAAAAATTATAATCCCCATAAATTTTTGATTTGAAATCAAATTTAGCATAAAATTCATCAAGGAATATTTTATATGCTAATTCATCTATTTTCATCTATTTCATTTAATTTATTAATTCTGATTTTTTTTATACAAACAGTATTAATATGTTTATTAATTATATCATTTAATAATTCAATAGATATTATTTCTTCATTTACATAATAACTATATACAGAGTTATCTAAATGTTTTATAATAATTCTTGGTTTAAATATTCCTTCTGATATCATAGAAGCTGATTTAATTCCATAGGTTTTTAATTCTTCATTGATTAACATTATTTATATCCTCCTAGTATATTTGCAAGTTCAATTTTAGCTTTAACAGAATAGTTTATTGATTCTAAATTTTTAGATGTATCTCTTAAAAAATTAACATGTTCATCTAATTCATTTATAAAACATTGATGTTCAGATAAATCTGCTTCAATTAATCTCAATTTTTCAGTTCCAGAAGTTTTAACTTGATATGATGTTGCGTAGAATTCAAATTTAGCTTTTGTTAATACCTTTGTTTTTTGAACAAGTTTATGTATTTTAACACTATAATTTTTTATTTCTTCAACTACCATTTGTCTTTGACTTATTGCTTCAGCTTGAATATCTGCAATATTTTTCAAATCATCATGAATTAATCTACCAGTTAATTTATTTACAATAGCAATCCATTGTTTAGTAGATTCTAACATCTTTTTTTGTAACTTTTGACGTGAATCTAAATCTTCGTTTTCAGACATAGTTATTACTTTATTTTATTTTTATGTATTATAAATAACTAGTATAGTTTAAATTTTTGTGAAATTAAGATCAAAATAATATTCAAAATTATATTGATTAGAAGTTTTATTTTGATTATATAAAAGAGTTATATTATTAAAATTATATGGATCATAACCTTGAACACTTATATTTGTCAAATTTTCAGGTTTATATACATCAGGATTAAATTTTGGATTATATTGTAAAATGATATTATTATAAATTGTTTGATCTGCTATGCTATAATAGTTAACGTAAAATTGTATAGTATCTAGTCTATATCTACTAAAAATATTACTATTTATATATTCATAGATAGCATTATTTATATCATTTGAATATATATCATCTTGTCTTATAATTTTAAATACTCTTTGTTCTTTAATTTTAAAAAATAAATAATCTTTTAATATTTGAGAACCATTTATATTTATCTGCCATCTTGTATTATTATTCTTATCTGATTCAGTTTGACTATATGGCGATATTATTTGATTATTTTCTTTTAAATCTGATAGATTTTCATTATAATTAACTTCCCATCCATCAGGTATTGTATTAATATCATAGTATTGATAACCATTATTTCCATTGGTTGTGTCATTAACTATCTGACTAAATTTTATAGCATCATCATTAATAGAAATTTTATCTTCTGTATAAATTATTTTACCACCAAAAAAAGTTCTCAATTCTGTTTGATTCATTGTACCAGGAACAGAGTTAACTGAAAATTTTTTTAATATTAAGTTACTTTTCACTATTTTTTAATTTTTTTTATATGTTGAATTTATTAGCAACTAACTCAGATTCATCTATGTTTATTATACCGCCGAATTTATAACCTTTTTTATCCATCCATTTGTCATTTATACCTTCATCATAGTACTCATATCCCCATTTTTTAAGAGGTTCATATTCTGGATGATAAACAATATACATATAATTTCTTCTATAATCTTTTATTGTTAATACATTTTCCAATGCATACTTAACATAATTTTGAATTCTGTCTTTAGGACAACTTATTTGTTTTAGAGAATTTTTGAATCTTTTATCTGTTGGAACTAACCAATATATTGTATCATCATATAAATCATCTTCAAAGAATTTTAAATATTTCATATTTTATATATTAAATTTATTTGCTGCTAATTCTGAATCATCTATATTTACAATACCCATAAATTTATAATTATTATCTTCATAATAATTATCAGTCAATTTATTTTTATATTCATTCCAACCCCATTTATCATCCACATTAAAATTGTTATTAGAATTGTCATATCCAACAAATATATATTTACATTCTTTTAAGCTGCTACTATCTAAAAATCCCCTTATTTTTCTATCTGTACAATTTATTTGTTTTAATGATTTTACAAATCTATCATCAGTTGGAAGTAACCAATATTTCCTTTTAGAATTTCTTTTATTTTCGAATTTTTTAATATATTTCATTATAAGTTAAATTTATTTGCGGCGAATTCAGATTCATCTATGTTTATATTACCCATAAATTTATAATTATTATCTTCATAATAATCTTCAGTTGGCTTACCTCTGTATCTATTCCAGCCCCAATTATAATCATCAATATTATTATTATTATTTGAATTTAGATTTGGATTATAACCTACAAATATATAATTATGTTTTTTTATTTCTTTGCTATTTGAAAAACCTTTTATTTTTTCAATAGAGAAATTCAATTGTTTTAGTGATTTTTTAAATCTTTTATCTGTTGGTATTAGCCAATACATTTTTTGACTATATTTTTCAAATTTTTTAATATATTTCATTATAAGTTAAATTTATTTACTGCTATTTCTACATCATTTAAATCTATATTTACAGTGCCCATAAATTGATAATTATCAGATTCAAATGAATCATTAGTCATTTTACCATTATATGGATTCCAACCCCATTCGTTAAGTGAATATGGCTTATAACAAATAAATACATATTTCATATTTCGTATTCTACTATTATTCAAAAATTCTTTCATTTTGTCTCTATCACATTTTATTTGAATTAGAGATTTTTTAAATCTATCATCAGTTGGTAAAAGCCAATAACTCTCAGATTCATATAGATAAGATTCGAATTGCTTAATATTTTTCATTAATCATTTATAGTTTTTATAGGATCTATTATATATTCCACATGAGAATAATTAGAAAATATATTATTATTCATATTTTGATCACTATTAGTAATAACATAAAAATCTTTATCCCAAGATGAATTAAATATAAATCTTGAACTGAACTCATAACCGAATTCATCCACCATTGGGTAAATTGATAAATCAGTATCAGTATTTTTCAATTTTAATGGCGATGATATAGGATTTATTTTTGAATACATCAACTCTTCTATTCTTCCAAAATTTTCATATGTTGTATCAAATTTATAATTTGAATTCCATGATTTTATAGTATCACCAGATAAATATAAAGATACATTATTAAATATTGACACATTATTGAATATTGGTTCGTATGATCCGTTATATCTATATATTGAATTCGTTGATGATACTCCATTTGATGTATTCATTATAGTTTCATTATTATTTAGATACATTGATCTTGCTAAAGGATCTGTTACATTATATTTTTGTTTTTTATTATTGTCATAATAAATTTGATATTTATCATAAATATTAACTGATGGTCCTTTTATTGAACTTTTAATATAAGAGTTTTGATTTGTTTCTAATAATTTTGGATCATTAAATGTAAAAATAAAAGGTGGATAATTTTTAGTCCAATCTGATACATTTTTCATTGTACCTCCTGTGATATTCATTGGATGTGTATATCCAGATTGTCCAATTGAATTAACATAGTAGTATGTTATACCAGAATCAAATTCAGATAATGTATTCATATCATCAAATGCATCAAATATATTAGAAGCTACAATTAAAGATGAATCAAAATCATTAACATTGGTTGCAGGATATGATAAACTATGTCCATCTAATGTTTTAGAATTATATAATCCAAATTTTTCTCCAAAAATAGCAACATTATTTATATTTACATATTTTTTTTGTATTGGAATTTTAACATTAATAACTATTAAAAAATTCTTAAATTTTTCATTTAAAATAACATGGATGGAATTTGATGTTTTATCTATTACTTTATTATTAGATAATCCGTTTTCATAAGTTGAATCATATGATCCATCAACATAATATTCATAAACATCATTTAGAATAATTGAAAATTTATAATTATTGAAATTTTTACTATTATCAGCAACTATGTTTATTATTCTTCCGTTGATATCTCTTGATACATTTGATACATTTAACGCATTAATATTTAATCCTTTAAATAATGTATTGGATGCAGTATAGTTATCACCAGATTGAAAAGTAGAATATTTTAATGTTTGTTTAACATAATCAATATCATCAATAGTGAAATTTGACTTATTTTTGAAAAAATAATCAAAATAGTCAATATCAGAATTTAAATATAATTCTAAGTTAAATTTTTTACTATAAATTTCCATAAAATCAACTTCAATATTAGTAGTTTGATTTAAATATTTTACAATATTATCAGTAGTTCCTGAGAAAAAATTTCCTATTCTATAAAAATAGTCTAAGTTTTTTTCTACCTCAGTTGGCATTAAACTAAACACATTACAAGTAGAATTAAAAGTATCTCCAATATTAATTGAATTGTTTAATTTATAAGGATAATCACAATTAGAATTTGATCCAGCAAATCCCCATTTTACTACTGATGGATTTTTTCTCCATATTTCAGTTAAATTGTTAAATGATATTTCATAAAGTTCATCATCTGAAACATATTCAGATGAAACATTCATTACTTGGTATTGTCCATCTTCTCCTCTTGAATGAGTCATATTTTTTTTAGTTAATGATGATGTATCAGTATAATCAACAGCATATAATTTTTGTTCATCTGTTGACGTATATGTATCTTTCTCATAATCGAAATCTGCAAAATGAGAATTTACCCTATTAAAATCAAAATCTTTAATGTCGCTGAATTTTATTCTATAAACAGGATAAACTATTGGTTTATTTCCATATTTATATATTTCTTTCTTGGTATAATATATACTATCTTTTCCACCTTTCCAATATTCTAAACCTGTTGAATATGAATTTATTGCATAATCACTTTGTATAAAATAAGCTCCATTTTTATTCTTTAATACATGATAAATCCCGTCTATTTGTATTAGATATAAATCTCCATACATTGATTCTGTTGTTTCTCCTGAATAATATGGATCAATATTAAAATTTGATGTATATCCAGATATATGATTAGTTATACCAGAAGGATTATTAATAATTTTACAATTATAATTAAATCCGTTAGTATAATTAATGTAACAAGTTCTATCATTAGAAACATTGAATGTATATCCACTCAAATCTATATCACTGACAATTCTATATGTATTTTTTCCATTATTATTTACTCTTATGACGTTATAAAATTCATTATCATAATCTGAATTTGTAAGTTGAATCCAATAGGTTTTATCTAAAAAAAATCCTTCAATAAAAGGAGATTCATTACTTTCTACAAATTTATCACCTGACATATATCCGAAGATATTATTTTTTAATGTAAATCCACTTTTTAGTTCAGGAGTAATATATGATGTTAAATTTGTTACTAATTCTAATTTATCAGCGTAAAAACCATAATATCTATTTATAGAATAATTATTTATATTAACTGGATTAGCAGGAACATCATCAAATAAAAACTTCAGATTTAAAATATGCGGAAATATTAAATTATTATTTTCAAAAGATTTAATGATTTCATGTTCAAGCTTAAAATGTGGCTGTTCATATTTTAGTATTGATTGTAAAAAATTCGATTTGTTTACATAACTACCATTATTATAATCAATTCCATAAAATTTAGAATACTCATATTGTCTAAAATCTAAATCAAATGATCTTTCTGGAAATGATGCATTGTTTGTGAAATTAGTATATAAAAATAACCCAAAATCAGTATTATACCTCATATCAATTACAGATACACATTTCCATTTATCAACTATTTGAGTATGAAAGTTATCTTTATTTAATTTACTTGAACCTAAATCGTCATCTTCATTTTCATAAGGTGCAGCGCCATCGACTCTTAAAATAATAAAACCATCTGGTAAATTTTCTTTTCTTATAAATAAAGGTGCTAAATACTCAAAATCTTCATTATACCAATTATCTTCTACTGATTTTGCTCCACTCCAATAAATATCATCGAATTGTTGATTATATTTAGTGAATACATTAGTAACATCAGAATCATATTTAACATCAAATGCTAATTGTGATGACAAACCATCATAATAATTAACTATTTGATTTTCGTATAGTTTATTTTTAGCAACTGAATAATGTTTATATTTTTGATTAGATAATTGAGTATTAGTATCAAATGATTCTAAGTATAGTTTATAATCAGAACTAACAACTAATTTTATGTTAGTTGTTAGTGCGGGATTAGTTCTTAATAATTGAAAACTGTTATTTATCATTATTATATTTTATTATATTTTTTAAGATCCAATACTTCTTACTGATGATGTTCTGTTTCTAAATATCTTAAACACTATTTCAAATTCAAATGGTCTATTTAAGCTTTCAGATTCAATAAAGATTCTGAGTTTTTTTGTAACTGATGGAGATGTAGATAAATTTGTAGGAAATGATATTGAATCACTTGTTCCTCCTGATAATTTAAATAAAAATTTAATAGGTAATGTAAATTTGCTATTAGAATTTATCAATTTAACTCCACTTTTATCAGAATAAACATAATCTGAAATATTATCAATATGTGGATGTATCGTAACAGGAAAATCAGTTTGATAATCATTGTCAGCACTCCAAGTAACTCCAGTCCAATTAACATCATTAAATATATTTATTGGAGTTGAATAAGTACCTCCTGAATTTGGTGTTGTAGTTCCAGTTAATCCAACATTCCAATTTTTAGAGTACAAAACTTGTCCTAATCCATTAGAATTATATGTTTTTCCTGAATTATATATTGCATTTGTTCCTGATACATCAGAAATCCAAATAAATTGATTATCTACTTGTGTTCTAAGCATATCTTCTGAATCAATATAAGTTGCTAATGATCCATTTGAATATTGTGTATTATAAAATCTATTATCACCATTAACAGTAGGTACATATTTTCTATATGAAAGTAATCCTAATTGTGCAGATTGTGAAACATTTCCAAATTGTATGTAGAAATCATCAGAAGAATATATATTATTGTAATATGTTCTTGTTGTTGTACCAGATAATTCTGCATAATCTTCACATGTAATATTTTGAATTATAGATGCACCATTTTCTATTGTAACATTTGTTGAATTCTTATATAAACTAATTGAAAGTTCTCCTTTTGCATTAGATACAATTTCTTCAAGAGCAGTTATTTTATCTGTTAATAATTTTAAATAATCATTTAACATAATTATATTACCTGAGCTATCTTTAAATGATGTGCCTACATTTACATCAGTATGAGCAACATATAAATCATTAACATAATATGATTGCTGAAGATGCGTTGTTAATCCTTTTGCATTAAAATCACTTTCTATTTGTGAATATATTTGTTCATTTTGAGCAGATTGTAAAATAGTAGAATTTTCGTTACCTACTTGAGAAAGATCAGTTGGAAAATCAATTGTCATAACGTCAGACCAATCAGATACTATAAGTGAGTCTGGAAATCCAACTTCTGATATAGATTTAATTTTAATTTCAACTGTTTCATTTGGATGTAAAGATATGTCTAATTGATTAACTTTAGGTGAATTTGCATCAGAAACATTTTCAACATCCCATGTCCAAACATCTAAAGCTCTATTATAAGTTCTTGTCCTTGCATCTGTCATATATTGATTCCAATTGGAAAAATATCCAGTTTCAGTAACATTTTGAGTTGTTATACTTGGATTAAGATATGCTTTAGTTTGATCAGTAATATCTCCAGTAGATGTAGAATTTGTGTATATAGTTTCTGTAAGATTTAAATTAAATCCTTCTGTTGTAGGCTCAGAACCTCCTGTAGCCTTATATCTATATTGAACAATAAACTGAACAACTTCTTGTTTTTGTTGTTCTCCTACTGTATTAATTATAATAGGTTCTGGAATACTCCAAAAACCTCTTACCCTAAATTTTGCAGTTACACTTGAAATTGAACCAGTATTCTCAGCAGTAATTTGACTAACTATCGATGTGTATGATTTAGTTAATGATGATTGCTGACTTATCAAAGTATTTAATTGATTTTGACTTGCCTGCTTATCTGATGTTGATTTGTATTGCTTAGTACTAAGTTCTTTATTCTGTTCAACTATAGCATCACTTAATTGTTCTAATTGTGATTTTATAGATACTTTTTGAGTATTTAAATTTTGAATTTTTGCTGAATCCGCTGTATCAGTTAAATGTGTATTTATTTGTAAAACTTTAAAATTACTAGATACTAAAGTTGGTACATTTGGTGTTATTCCAAATTTACTAGGTATATTTTTAGATATTAAATCTTTTAATATAGAACCATAATCAAATACAGTATCACTATAGAATTTTGTCATAGAAACAGTACTATTTGTATCTAAAACTAAATTGTTACTATAAAAAGATGTACCATAAGACCATGTTGATGAAATGACATTTGAATCTGTATTAATAGGTTTGATAAAAACTACATTGTATTCATCATAACCAATAGATATTTTTATTGTTTTTTCTGGTAATACAGGACTATAAATCTTCAATCCTTGTGATAGTATTGGAACAGGTTCTAACCCTTCCAACCTCTCTAAAATAACTCTATAATTACTTTTAGCTGTACTAACTTCCTTTATTGTCCATAATGTTGATGAATCTTTTTTATTTATTATTAATTCATCTCCTACTGATAATTGTCTAGTGTTACCTGTATAATCATAATAAGTTATCGATCCTAATACATACCACATTTTACTATTAATTGTATCATTATCAATACCAACCACATCAAATATTCCATAATATTGAAGTTTATCATAATCTAAGTCAAATACTTGCTCATCATAAGGTTGATTACTATGAAAAACACCAGTATTTTTTATATTTGTGTACCATGAAGTCAAATCATCAATAAAAACATCATTTCTATTTAAGAATTTAGTTTCAAAATCTGATTTTGAATTTGAACCATCTGATGTTAAATTACCATATTGATCTGTCTGAAATTTTATTATATATCTACGTGATAATACCTTTTTTACTTTTTGATCAATTCTATCAGTTAAATCAAGTTCTATCGCTAACATAGGATTATAAAGAGATTCAAAAAAAGAATTGTTTATAGATGTGAATTTTTTTATACTATCTAAACTATCAATAGGACTAGGCTCACTATTCAAATCATCTACATATATTCTTCTCATAGTTGTACCATCTGATACATAAGCTGTACTATCAGATAATCCTGCTAATTTCTGAATATTTCTATTTGCAATATCTAATTCATTTTTTAATTGACCAACTGTTGGAAATTGATATGATGATGTTGTTCCATCTGTATTCATTAAGTTAACGTTTACAACAGAATTTCTACTAGCTACAACATCATTTAATTTTGTCATAACTTCTACTGAATTCTTATTTAATACAGCTAGTTGTTCAGCTAAAGACACAAAACTGTTTTGTTGATTTATCATGTTTAATAATTTAATTTTTATCTATATATAAAAAAACTCTATTTCATAAGAAATAAAATGATGCAAGATCATGATATATATATTATATATTATATTTATCCGAATTTATAATAGCTTCTTCTGCTCCTTTGAAATATTTTTTTAATTCCTTTGGTACCCCGTATTTAGCTAACATAATATCTTTATTTAATGAATCTTTAATTATTTCTAAAAATCCTTTTTCTTTAGATTCAAAAATTTTCATGAAATTATCAATATATTTAACAATAGGATATAATTTTATCATAAGATTATAATTACATTCTCTTGTTGCTCTTTTCATATTTTTTCCATGCATCTCACTATCACCTGAATTTCCAGTAATATAATAATTAAATTTTCCAAATTTATTATCTATAGTATTTCCACTTCCACGATATTTAATGATTATACTCATAGCATACATATTTCTCCATCTAACTGTAATATTAGTATATACTTCTCTGACTTTATTGCGTCCATTTTCATCTTTTTCATTATTTAAGAAATCAACATTTTTTTGAAATTGATAGTCAATAGCATTTTGATTATTTTTATATCTTTTCTTTAGATCATTATATGTAGGAGTTAATAATTTTGCCATATCATCTGATATATATAATGTGTTATTACTAATATAAAAAGGTTGCTGTTCTATAATATTATTATTTTCAAAATATTTTAAGTATTTCATATGTTAAATTTTTTTAAATTAGTTTTAAAAATTAAATCTTTTGCTTCTGTATTTGTTAATTTTCTAGTAATTAATATTGGTCTAACTTCATCAAGTACTTTATCATTATAAAATAATAATTTATATGTTCTAATATAATGATCTTCATGATCATCATCTTTATCATCATTTACCTCAATTATAATAGCATGATCATCAATAATTCCATTTGTAGCATAATTAAAATAATAGTCTTTTATTAGAGGTAAATCGACTAAAACATAATCACCTATTTCATATTCATATTCATTATATTCAAATTTTTTCAAGTATTTCATATATTAAATTTATTTGAGTGTTTTTCTATTTCTACTTCTTCTAATTCTTTCTTTGATAGTTTAATATCACCATTATATTTATAATATTTATATGTACCATCATTTAATGATGCGTCCCAATATACATTATCATTTTTTATTTCCATTACAATATATAATACACTATCAAAAATATCAGAATCAGAGAAAAAATAAATAATACTATCTATTGTTTTATCAGGACATCCAATTTTTTTCAAAGATTTTCTAATAATAATAGGATCATAAATAACTGACCAATATTCACCATAATCATTATTGGACTCAAATTTCTTTAAGTATTTCATTTTACAATTAGTATAAATTTTATTGGATCCCCTTCATCATCAACACTGCATTCAACTTTGTTTCTCCACATTTTTTTAGATGCCCAATTATCTAATGATCTAAATGGACGATTCATATTTATATCATCATCTGTGAATTGATCTCTTGTGATATAAATAATTACTTTATTGTCTGATATTTCCACTTTTGTTTTCTTTTTTCCTTTATAAAAATTCTCACAATCTTGTTTTATCTTTGATAATATGGGTAATTTTTTAGCATCTGTATTTTGAATTACCTTATTAACAAACTGCATTGATTTATATTTAGATATTGAAACAAAAAAATCTTTAGTAAACATAAATTCACCAACAACATAACTCCTTTGAGTATCTAAATCTAAGAATCCATATCTCAATGTAGAATTTTCTTTTATTCCAAAAAAGAAAGCTAATTTATTATCCTTTATTTGTAATAATATTTCATATGCTGAAGATAAAGAGTGTTTATATTTGAATATATCTACATAATCTTCTATTCCTGTTATTGTTTCAGTTGAAAAAAATACATGGTATTTATATAATTTTCTATATGTGTCATTTGAAATGAAATGATAATCATGATTTGATACAATCTGTAAGTATGTTAAAAATGAGTGCTTACCAGATAATTCATATGTTTCATTTAGTGAATATTTATTAAAATTTGTAATCATTATTATATGTTAAATTTTTTTGCTGATAAATACGCCAATATATCTTCTTTGCTTTCTGACCAATATAAAATTTTGTCTACAGAATAGTAACCATTATATGATTCATCATCAAATTTTATAAATTTAGATAAATAAGTATTTTTATTTTTTGAAATAATTTTACCTATTATAATATCTCCGTGAAGTTTATAATGAAAATAATGATGATCTAATATAACATAATCATTATCTTGTATAGTTGATCTATCATTAGATGATCTTTCTTTAACTTCTTCAAATATTTTAAAATTTGTTATCATATGTTGTATTTATCTGTTATAAATGATGCCGCTAATAAATTTAAATCTAAACAGTCATTAAGATTATCTGAACTGTATATAACTTTCTTTGATATGTCTTCATATGAAAAATCAAATTCCATTATATCAGTTGGTGATATATTATCATATTCATCGCTATATTTATATAATCTTCTCATATGGACTAAATTATCATAAATTTTAGTAACTTCTAATATAAAAATAAAATGTTTCATTTTCCATAAGACATATTTCTTTACATTTATAATATCATAATTACTTTCAAATTTTTTAAGATATTTCATATGTTGAATTTTTCTGATTCTTTTTTGACTATGATTTGATTGTATTCATCAGGATATTTATTTTTTAAATAATTATAAACTTTAGTCATTTCTTTAATGTTTAAATTACTAAGAAATCCTACATCAAAGGTATAATTATCTAATATAGTAGTAAGTTCTACAAATAAATCTTGTTCAAAACCTTCAAATTTTTTTATATATATTTTAGTTATATTATGATGCTTACGATAAGGAATGTTTATGTTTATATCGTCACTACCACCTATAAATTTAACTAAATCAAATACATCTAATGTCATTTTTAACTTTAAATTTTCATTATTTTTATTCTCTTCATTTAATATATAATTATCTATTTTTGTTATCATAATTAAATTTTTCAAATGTTTTTATGTGCTTATTCTCACCCATTAAGGTATTAGGTACATTCTGTGTATCAGTTTGATTGAAAACATTATTCTTAGTCTGTACTTTAAACTTATCATAAAGAGTTTTAGCTATTTTACTAATCTCTAAATCATTCATTGTTGCTTGATTGATATAATTACTTATTTCACTTTTTATCTCATCAGATTGATTGAATATTTCATCATTGAATGTTTGTATTTCACTTTTCTTTATCTCTTTATCTTGAGATATTAATCTTTTGATTTCTTCTTGAACCAAATCAAAATATTTTTTTACTAAATCTTCATTTCTTGTATCAATCATAATAGACTGTTTTTTCTTTATATATAAATAAATAAAAACTTAAAACCTTTTTAATATTATAATACTTATGAAAATTTTGATCTTAATATCAGTTATTGCATTGTTACTAATTATGATATTTATATTATATGTTTTATTTAATTGTATATATTTAAAATATATTCAGATTAGAAATTTTAAAACTCTGAAAAATAATATAATCTCATTGAATAATAATATCAAAGAACTAAAGTTTTCATATTTTGATTTGCCTTGTGAATTTCTAAATAGTTATGATGAATCTGTATTTGATTATATAACTAATGATATAGTGACAACTAATTATTATATAAAATTACAAAATCTTTATAAATCATTAATTGAATATAAGAAAATTGTTAATAGTATTGATAATTCAATTATATCAATATCAAAAAGTAAATCAGATATTCTAAATTATATACAGTATAATTATCCTTATTGTGAAGAATATATTAAGGAAGAATTAAATAAATTTATCACTGAAATTTATGTAGATAATGATAATGATTATAATAAAGTTAGGATGAACAGACTTATTAATGAGCAGAAAGTATTAGATAATAAATTAACTAAATTCTTAAATAAAATAGTAAAGATTAATAATATAATTTCTGATTATAGAAATTTTGATAATAGAATATCAGAACTCAATAAATTAAATTTGGTATGTGAAAATAATAGAAAAATATTAGAATATGTTAAAGTTGGTAATAGATATATTTCAATTGTAAAAACAGATTTTGAATATTATACCAGTAATATGAAATTTAATTTAAAATTAAGTTTAAAATGTTTGAATGATGATGATTTTAATAATTCAATGACATACTATGGAAATTATGTTATGAGTGTTTCATTATTGACAAGTACATATAATATTATATCAAAATTATTAATTGATTATAATAATAGTGATAAGTATATAAAATTTAAAAGTAAAGAAATTACTAATTTATCCAATAGTATAGAAGAAAAAATATTTAAGTTAGGTGTAAAAAATGATAATAGATTACGTTATGAAGATTATAAGAATGATATACTAATTTATAAAAAAATTCTTAAATTTGATGTAATTTCTGCATCAGAAAAACATAAAGATATTATCAAGAATTTAAATGATTTATTAATAAAAATAGAACTTGATATTAAAATATATTATAAAAATAAAAAAATGTAGATTTCTCTACATTTTTTTATTTTTTTGGATTTACTCTTTCAATTTTGTTGTTATAATATATGATATAAATACTATTATAAAAAACTGAACTCATTAAATCTTTATAGTAATATTCTTTTATTTTAGTCAAATTTCCTTTAATACTAGCTGTTCCATTTTGAAAAAATTTTAGTTCTATTTCACCAAGATTCTGCCATTCTCCTAATTTGTTAGTGATCTCTGCACATTCTTTATTGAATATTAATTTGTATAATGATTTAAAATCGTTATTATCTCCAAAATGTATTTTCAATGATTTTTTATCTAAATTATAAATATCAACATTTATGTAATATTTATCTCCTAATTTATAATCTTTATCTATGAGATTATATTTAGTCTTAAATTTAAACCATTCAACTACAGTACTTAAATTATCACCTCTATCTTCAGGTGGCTTACATCTATCGTCATATTTTATTGAGAATTTATTTTTTATAAATTCATTAATTTTATCATCAGGATTAAATTTAGAAAAATGAGCACTTATTTCTTTCTCTGCTTCTGCATAATTTTTTATTTTATATGATTCTGCATAAAAACTACTAGGTACATCTATTTTTAATACATTATATTTTTGAATGATTTTTTCAATTTTGCTCTTATGAAAATTATCTTGATTTTGTACATATCCAAAGCCTTGTTCGTATATTGCATCAAATATTTTATTTAAATCATTTGATGATTTTATAATAGGAATTTTGAATTCTTCTTCTTCTTTATTCTTTTCCATTAAATTTGAATATCATTTTTTTATATATATTAAAAAATGATATTCAAATTTTATGATAAACAAATATTTAGATTTTATAAATGATAATTTTAATGTAAATGAAAGTTTTCAGAGAAAATCATCAGTTATATATTGGAATGAAAATGTAGATGAAGTTCTAAATGAAAATTGGTCTGACATTTCTGTTAGTAGATATAATTATCCTATATATGTTATTAAATTTAAAGTGGAAGGTAAGGAATCAAATGATTATTCAGTAGTATTTGAGGGTAATAAAACAAGAGATATTTACTATATGGAAAATCCTGAACCTTTTATTAAAAAATTTAAAGAAGAATTTTTTAAAAATGCTATAGAATATGTTGTAAATATGAAATATGATCCTGTTGTATTAGGTGATTTGGAACATATTAGAAATTCAAATAAATTTAATATTTAATATGAAAGTATTAGATTTTGATACATATAAAGAATTTGAAAATGATCTTAAAAAACAGCGTATAATATTACTTTATAAGGTTAGCGAATATATTAAATTGAATGATATTTTTAGAAATAGATATAAATTATATGATGTATTAAAAGTTGATGATCTTTATTATGATTCACTTAGAGATTATCATGAACTTATTGTTTCAATTAAAGGTAATTTTTATAAAACGTCTAAATTTATTAAAAAAGATGAGTATGATGATATTAATCTTTTTGTGAGAGATACAGAAAAATATAAATTAGAAAAAGACACAAATAAATTTAGCTTATGAAAATAGAAAGATTTAATGAAGAATTTGAATTCGATAAACAAATAGATGAATTAGTGAGTATAATATATAATATTATTGATAACAACGTATATACTCAATCTGTAGAATACGGTGATGGTGATGTTGAAATATCAAATAATAGTAAATATGATACATCAAAAAAAATAATTGAATATCTTAAAGAACAAGGTTTATTAACTGCTTTAACTGCTAAAAAATTTAATATATAAAAAAAGTTCAGATTTCTCTGAACTTTTTTTTAAATAGCCAACTCCAACGGAGATTTAATTTTCTCTATTCCTTCTATTCCTATAATTTCAAAATCATTAATAGTGTAATCATAAAAATTCTTATTTTCTTTTAATATTAATTGTGGTTGAACATCTAATGGAGTTCGTAGTAATAATTCCTCTAATGCATCAAAATGTCTATCATATACATGAAGATTTTGTGTTAAATGACAAAATTTACCAACTTTATATCCAAGATGTCCAGCAACCATCATCTGTAGTGCAACATATTGAATTTTATTTATGTACCCTGCTGTTATATAGTCATTTGACCTTTGTGTCAATGTCATATCCAAATAAAAAATGTCATCTATTTTTCTAACTGACCATTCTGTTAGATGAGCACAGGGATCTAATCCTTTTGTTTCATCCATGTCTGAATATTGATATAATTCAATTAAGTGTCTTCGTCCAAAAGGATTTGTTTCTAAACCATATAATAGCTTATTCATCAAGTCATATTTCTTAACTGTTGCACCGTATCTTTGCCCTATTGAATTATCTCCAATATTCCAATCATCCCACCATGTTATTCCAAGATCATGTGCTACATCTAATGAGTTTGTTTGTTTTTGATATATCCAAAATATTTCTTTTGTTCCAGTTTTTATCGCTGTATTTCTCAGTGTTGGAATTGGAAACTCACCTTTTGAAATATCATATTCCTCAAACACTTGAGTTATGAATTTTGTATATGCCTCAGTTCCATCTTTATATCTTGGTCTTGGATTTTCATCAAAACATCCTTCAGTTTTGATTCTATTTAAATTTTCTATGTAATATTTATCTGCTTTGTTCATTTTATTATTTGTTATTTTAAAAATTCATATATAATGATTCATAAATCATTGAATCATTGCTACTACCTGTTACTCTTCTGAAAGATGAATTTCCTGATTTTAAATATTCATGATTCTTATAATGTATAGGAATTTTTATTGTTGAATCAGTACCATCTTCAATCTTGCCATTATACGATAAAATATAGGTAAATTCATTGTTATTTATCCAATTGAAAAATCCATTAGTGTCAAAATTTCCAAAATACATACCTTTTGTTGCATTATAAGGTGGATCTAAATAAAAAAAATCATTTTTATTTGTGTTATTATATTCATCAAATGAACAATGATTAAATTCTACATTATTATCATTCAATAAATCTGAAGCATTTAATATAATATCATAAAATGATTTAGGATTTATACCTGGTCTTGAAAAGTGACAAGAATTATTAAAATTTCCACTGTTGTTATACCTTGGCATTCCATTAGTAGTTGTTCTCATTATGAACATGAAATCAATAGGATTATGATTTAAATTGTATCTGCTTCTTATTAATTTAAAAAATTCTTTTCTATGTTTAATATCAGATGAATTGAACTCTGTCCATAATTCGGTATATCCTTTCATTAATTCTATTGGATTATCTTTTATGATGTTCCATAGATTAATTAAATCAGAGTTTAAATCAGAACATTGAAATTTATTAAATTTAGATTTGTCATCTCTATTTAACAATTCAATTAAAACAGATGATGAACCGCAAAATGGTTCATAATATGTTTCAAATGATTTGTTTGGAATTTTGTTACAAATACTATCTGATTGTGACCTTTTGGATCCACTCCATTTTATTATTTGTTTATTCATCTTTATCCTCTAATATTCGTAATTTTAACTCTCTTAATAATCTATTCCAACATGGCTTAATGTCATTAAAATTATCTTCTTTTAATAATTTATTTATTTCCTTTATTGTATTATATGATTCTAATGGTAATGAATTTCCTGCTATTGGATAAATAACTTCAATGTTGCTATCTCCTATATGTATAGGTAAATATAGCTCACGTATAGTATAATTTTCTTTTAATTCTTCATCAGATGATAAATTTCCAGATTCAATACAATTTTGCATCATTTCTTCTGTATTCTGTCTTGTTAATCCTGATACATTTATTTTATATACTATTATCAGAAGTTCCTTTTTAATATTATAATTCATTTAATTTTTCTAATTTTTCTTTTCTTGTGACAGTATCAACAATTAAAATTGTTGAACCGTCATTATTTGTTATTTTATCAATTATATTTTTACAATTTTTTAATTCATTGTTTAATTCATTCATTTTAATTCCAATATCATATCCTATGAAAATTGCTTTTATCATAATTTTGTATTTTTATTTTAAATTAGATGATTCATTTAATTTTTCTAATTTTTATAATTTATCTTTTCTTGTGACTGTATCAACGATTAAAACTGTTCCATATGATAAATTTAATTCTTTAAGTATAGATTTACAATCTTTTAATTCATTATTTAATCCAATCAAGTCACTTTGTTTAGTATAATCTCCGTTTATAAAAACTGCTTTCATCATAGTTCTTTTACTAATTTTTTAAATAATTCAGATCTTTTCTGATTTGTGATACCAATTTCATAATTATCTCTTACATGTTCAAATAAATTTTCCCCATGTTCTTTAATTTTGTCAGGATTTTCAACATAATATTGCATAATTTCTTTCCAACGTAATGGACTATCTGTATCTTCATCAACTAAGAATCCTTTTTGTTTGCCATCAATCTTACCTTCAATGTCATCAATTGTATATGGCCCATAATTACTACATATAATTGGACAATGATGGGCTCCCGCTTCAACTATTTTTAATTGACTTTTTACAAGATTAAAAGAATTGTGCCCCTTTAATGGAGTTATTACAACATCTGCATCATTGTACATTGTACCATATAATAATATTGGTTTAGTGAAACGCCTTTGATAAAATTCATCTTTAAATTCTTCATTAATTCCATAATTGTCTCTTCCATTATCGTCACCAGTTCTAAGCCAAGCATTATATTTACCATTTAAAATGTGTCTATAATTGTTTGTGAAAATTGATTCAAAAAATGTCCAAGGACTTCTATTTATATTATCTTTTACTATTCCATTTGGTGTTGACATTCTTAAATCAAAACCACACATATACATTTGAGTATTTTTTATGAATGATTTATCTAATTTTTCAAAAGATGTTTTCAATAGTCTCAAATCTACTAAGTGAGTTATTCCTCCACCCCATAAAAATCTAACTTTATCTGAAGGTTTTTTATTTGAAATCCATTGTTGTTCTTTTAAGTTTACTGAATTAGGAGCAATTAAAATATTACTATTGAACTCTCTTATTTTATCTGCTAATATTTCAGTTGTTGTTGTGATAGCGTCTGCCTCTCTGAGTTGCTGTTCCACTATAGATTTTGAATTATTTTGTTTCCATAATCTATAATTTGGATGATCATTTGATAAAATCCAATAATCATCTATATCATACACTTTTTTTATGTTGTGCTTTTTTATGATAGCATCAAAAACTTCTTTAGCTCTTGGTTCAGGATAAGGAATTGGTTTATTAAATACGATAATCTTATATTGACTAAGAAAATTCTCATCAAATAATGGTAGAGTGCTATCCATAAATAATCTTATATCTACTTGAATATCAGGATCATTAAAGCAAGAATATGGTGATAATAAACGATGATATCCTACTCCATCACAATCTGAGTTAAGAACTAAAACTTTAAATTTATTCATTTAATTGTTTTTATGTTTTTATATGAATTAATTGAATAATAGTTTATTTAAATTGTTGTATAATATAATAGAAATTAAGTTATTTGATGTTAATTATAAAAACTTTGATATCATAATACATTATATGTGTCATAAAAAATATAATAATAAATTTGGTTTATAGTAATAATATTATTATCTTTGTACTTTATTATTCAATTTTTAAAAATATTCAAGTATGAAAAATAAGGAAATTGTATTATTAATAATCTCAGTTGTGGTTATATCATTCTTTTTTTATATGAACTTTAGTTTATGTAATAAAGATTATCCTACTTATAACACATCAAATTATAATTATAAAGTGATTGAAAAATCATCATCGTATAATGATAAAAAAATGTATCATGTGTCAAATAATAGTACAACTTCAGATTATAGTGATGAACCTATTTTAAATATAAATTCTAATGTGACATATAAAAATATTTCTGCTAATACTGAAAATTTTCCATCAATGAGAAATTCTATTTATAATGATTTATCATATTCTCATAATAATATGATTGAACAGCCAGATATATTAAATCCTTCTTTTAATTCATATGAATCTAGAAGAACTTCAAGTTCTAGAATTGAAAAAAATTCAAACTCAATATCAACAACTACTAATTTATCAAATGGTTCATTAGAAAAAACTAATAATTATAATGATCACGGATATGATGACCATGGTTATGATTGTAATGGCTATAATGATAAAGGTTATGGACATGATGGTTATAATCATGAAGGATATGATTGTGATGGTTATGATCGTGGAGGACATGATCATAATGGACATGATCATAATGAGAATGAACATAATGATAATGGTTGTGGAGATGATAATGCAGTTCCAGTCGGTGATGGTACTATAATATTAATTTCATTGTTGGTAATTTATGTACCTATTAAATTGTTAAAGTTAAAAAAATTAAAAAAAATTAAAATATGAAAAAAATATTACTATTACTATTTTTGATTTCATCAGTTTTTGTATATTCAGAAAAAGATAATCATAAAATTTCAATTGTTGGTGAATTAGGTGTGAATTATTTTGATGGAGATGTCAGTCAAAATAGTATAAGTATTTTTCCTGGATCAATAAGACAACTCACTTTTGGTGGAGAAATTGAATATTCTTTAACTCCTATTTGGGGATTATCATTAAATTATTATCATCTACCATTAAAAGGAGAAAATAATTATGTATCATTTGAAACTAATTATAATACTTTAGAATTTAATTCTACTGTTAATTTTACAAAATTAATTTTTCCAAAATCTAAATCTAAATTGTCTTTTAACGGATCCATTGGAGTTGGATATGCTCATTATACTTTCAATCCAATTATTAAAAATATTATTGTTACATCAGAAGCTATACCTAACTATGGTAATTCTTTTACTATTCCTGTTTCTTTATATACAGAGTATAGTTTATCTAATAATTTGAGTATTGGTTGTAAATATAGGTACATATCAAACAATAAAGATAATTTAGAAGGAATTGTATTGGCTTTTAGTACTCCTGAAGGAGTAAAGCACTATAGTAGTGGTGGTTATGACAGTAATTCAAATGATAATATTGATGTTTTTACTTTATATGCTCGCTATAAATTTTCAACAAAAAAATCAAAAATTCATTTTGATGAAAAAATACCTATGAAAGATACCTTAGTAATTAATGATAAGAATTGTTGTGGTGATACTTATAATATAACTAATAATTACAATATTAATTCTAATATTAATTCTAATAATGGTTGCAAAACTTGTAATGATAGTTTAACATATGTAAATAATAATGGAATATCTGATGATTTTGTTAATAGAATTCCAAGTATTTATTTTGATTTTGATAAATATAATTTAGATTATGAATCATCAAAAATTGTTAGACACATTGCAGAAATATTGATGAAATTCCATACATATAATGTTGAAATTAGAGGTTATTGTGATTATATGGGTAATATACCATATAATGAAACTCTTAGTGTAAACAGAGTTAATAGAGTTAAATATGAATTGATTAATGTTTATCACATATCAGAGAGTCATATAATTGTAAATGGATTAGGTAAAATAGATTATCCAAAAATGAAATATAGAAGTAATAGACGTTGTGATTTCTTCTTCTTTAAATAAAAAAATAAAAATTCATCAATATTTATTGGTGAATTTTTTTTATTCAACTATTATATTTATCTTTGTACTTATTAAACTGAATAATCAAATATAATAATATAATGAAATCTGATATTAGGCAAGAAAGATTATTGAAATTGAAAATGATAACTGCTATAAATTTAATAAGCAGTGAGTTAAAAAAAAGAAAAATTGATTTTACTAATTATGTAGAATTATTTGAAATGAATATTGATAATCATTGTTTTTTTTTACAAATTGAAGGTGGAGAGGAAATACAATGCTGGATTAATATATCGAATGAAAATAATGATAATCATTTTGATTTGTGTGAAAATGGAATATTAATAGAAAAATTTATTAATGATTTAAATAACATAATTGATAAAGTTCACATTTTTTATATATTTAAAGAAAAAATAGAAATTCAAATTTTCAAATTTAGAGAATTAATTGAAAAATCAATTGATAATTCTGGACTTAGTGATGTTGTAGAAGTTAATGACTATTTTTTAGATGAATTTGTATTTGAAAAAATTTTAATGTTTTATAATAATTAAAATATGAAAAATGACATTAGAGAAGAGAGAATATCAAAATTGAATGAGATATCTGCTATTAAAAAAAATAGAATATTAAAATTAGGAATCATTGCTACTGTTGAGATGATGATAAAATTTTTAAAATCAAAAAAAATAAAATATTTTTTAAATTATGGTATATTTGAAATAAAAATTAAGTATTATACCTTTTTTATTCAAATAGATGATGCTTATATAATATCAAGTTGTTGGACTAATATATCTTCTGATAGAAATTATGGTAGATTTTTTGATTTATGTGAGTATAATATAAGCATTGAAAAATTCATTATGAATTTTGATAATATTATTAAAGATGTTAATAAATTATACAAATTAAAAGAAAAAGTAGATAAAAATATTAATGGAATAAAAGAATTGATTATGAGTTCTGATATTGAGAATGTAGTTATTTCAGATGAATGTTTTGCTGATATGGAATTTGAAAATTTAATATTTACTAGTAATTAATAATATTATGAAAGGAATATCAAGGAATTTTTATATGACATTAGTTGTAGTTCAGATTGTATTTGTATTCTTATGGTATGTTAATTTTAATCTACTTGGAATTCTATCTTGGATAGGAAAGCAAAATGATTATAATCCTATTAAATTGTTTTTGCCTTTGATTGTTTATGGAGTAATTAGAATACTGTATTGGTTTGCTGATCCTCTTTCAGAATTATTTTCAATTATTCTTAGATGGGTAGTTATTATTGGTGGTTTTTATCTTTTTTTCTGGCTTTTTATTAAATAAATAAATATGAAATTTTTTAAAAGTTTTTTGAATAGTTCATTACATGAAGTTTGTAAATTTTACTATTGTATTAGTTGGGGTATGAGAAATTATTCAACATATCGTGAATTGGATGTTTTGCTGATATATTTGAATAATATTGAAATTCTTTCTGTTGATACTAATTCATTTGAATGTCAAATAATGTTTGAAGATAATTCAAAATTGATATTTTGGAATGAGAGCAGGTGGTATGCTTGGATGAGTTCTGGATCAATGTCATTTAGTAATGGAAAAATACTTAAATGGAATGGTAAAATGCCATCATATGAAGTTCTGAATAAATATAGAAACGTTATTAAAAAATACGAAAGAGAAAAAAAACGAAGTACAAAAAAAATCAGTACAATTATGGATTTTTCTCAATATTTGCCTGCTAAATTAATAAGAAAAGAGAAATTAAAGAATATAAATAAATCAATAAATTAGGCATGAAATTTTTTAAAAAAATCATTGATAATATAGTAAAGCCTTTTAAAAGGCTTTACTATAATTATAGTTGGGGACTTAGATTATATGAAGAATCTAAAAAATTGGATATATTATTGATATATTTGGAAAATGTTAAAATAACTTCTATTGAATACTTAAATTATGATTATAAAATTACATTTGATGATAATTCAATATTAACTTTTTGGAATAGTAATAGATGGTATGCATGGATGGTGATTGGTAATATGGTATTTAGTAATGGAAAAAAAATAGAATGGAGATATGAAACTCCATCATATGAAGTTCTATATAAATATAGAAAATTGATACTGAATCAAGAAGAAATTAACAAAAAAGAAGAAGTTAAAGAAATCAAGAAAGAAAAAAAGTTTAAAAAAATTGAAGATTTTTATGAATACTTACCTATTAAACTACTTAGAAAAGAAAAATTAAAAAAGATTAAAAAACAATAAAATGAATAAAATATTAAAAATAATTTACTATCGTGTTTTATGGTTCAGTTCATCAAGATATAAATATTATGATTTACTTGATATTTTACTTATATATTTGAAGAATGTTAAAATATCAAGTATAAGCAAAACTGATTATAAGTGTAATATCATATTTTTAGATGGTTCTGTATTAACATTTAATAATACTACTATTAAATCTTGTTGGATGAGTGAAGGTACAATGATATTTTCGAATAAAAAAAAATTAACATGGTATGATAAATCACCATCATATGAAATATTATATGAATATAGAAAACTTATTTTGAAATATGAAAAAGATGAAAATAAAAGATTATGCGAACTATCAAAAACCCAGCATGAAATCGAAAAAAACAATTTAATTGATTGCTTACCAATTAAATATTTGAGAAAAGAAAAATTAAAAACTATTAAAAAATAAAATATGAGTAAGTTGCAAAAATTCTCATCAAATCATTTTAAAAAATTATCAAAGTTCATAATTAAAAAATCAAAAAAATTGTATTATCATTTTTTATGGCATGGAAAATTGGCATATAAATGTTATGATGTCCTTGATATTTTAAATGCATATTTAGACATAGTAAAGATATCATCTATTAAAACTGATAAATATTACATAGATATTACATTTTCAGATGGCTCAACATTAAATTTATGGAATGATGATAGATATACTAAATGGATGTATAGAGGTGAGATGGAATTTTCTAATGGACGAAAAATGAAATGGTCCGAAAAATCACCATCTTATGAAATATTGTGTAAATATAAGAAGGTTGTTTTGAAATATGAAAAAGATGAATTAAAGAGAAAAAAAGAATCTGAAAATATGAAATATTTTGATTGTATTCCAGTTAAATATCTAAGAAGAGAAAAACTTAAAAAATTTAAAAAATAACAAAATGGGATTAGATGTATCATATTTCAGTAAAATAAAAGTTCGAGAAATTGGAGATGAAGAAAAAGATTATTACTACGTTGAAAATAATAATTATTTCACATATCAATTAGGTTCATTGAAAAATGGACAATCATTAGATAAAAATCATGATTCTGAAGGAGGACATTTTCATGCTGGCTCATGTTCTGGCTATGGTATTTGGAGAAAACATTTATTAGAAATGTTAGGTTATGTTAATATTCAAGATGTGTTTAATGATTTTGATCCAAACATTAGATTAATGAAATTAAAAGAGATTGAAACTGGTGAAAAAATAAAAATTAAGCCTTTCTATGAATTAATTTGCTTCAGTGATTGTGAAGGTACTATAGGACCTGAGGTATCAAAGAAACTTTATGAAGATTTTGTTGAGTTTGATAATATATCAAGGATGCAATTTGGTGATTTTTATCAAACATATTCATTATTTAAGGAAGCATTTAGAGTGGCATCAGATAAAGGAGTAGTTATTTTTAGCTAAAATATAAACTAAATTCTTTTTTTTTATTATAAATAATAAAAATTTATGGGAACAATTTTAGGATTAATTATAGCATTTGTAGTAGCAATTTTAGTAGGTAAAGATGCTGAAAAAAGAGGAATGAGTGCTTTAGGATGGGGATTAGGAGTATTTTTTATAATGATAATATTTTTACCTTTATATTTTATAGTTAGAAAACCATTACTATAAAAAATGTAGATTTCTATAAAGTATTATATTTATGTTTTACAGTAAAAATAATGAATTATAGAAATCTATTTTTATTTTATTATTATATGAAGTTCATCCAACCACTTTAAGAATTTGATTCTATCCTCAGGAATTCCTCTTAAATATTTACCACCAAGATTAACATATGATTTATTTTCTTTGCTGTATCTCAATAGTTCAAAATATCCCATATCTTCATTTTCGTCATAGTCTAATGTGATTTTAATTGTAAAAAATTTTTGTCCTGGATAAACAAATTTATGTTCGCTCCATAAAGAGTTCCAAGCTTTTCCAGCTTGAGAATATGTCATCTTATATTGCTTAATTTCTTTCTCTGTATATTGATCTGATTCAAAAAATTTTAAATATTTCATGGTATTATATATTAATATTATTTTAATTTTTTCTTTAAATAATCCAGTTCTTGTAACCACATTTCAGTTTCAGTTGTAGATAATACTTTGTCAATTTCAATTTTTATCTTCTCATATGTTTCTTTTAACTCAGATAATTTTTCAGTTGATAAACTAATTAATGAAATATTGATTAAATAATCATAACTATCTTTATATTTCTCAATTTTATTATTTTCAATCTGAGCTATAATTTTATCTTTTGTTTTATTCTCAAAAATTATATCCTTTTTCAATACACAATTAATGAATTTCATTTTATTTATTATGTATTTTTTCTGTTCTTCAAATTTGTATAATATGTTTTTCTTTCTAAGTTCATAAAAATTTGTTCTTATTTTAACAAAATCATCAATTATATCATATTGATCTTTATAAAATTGTATTTTACTTTCTGAATTGAACAAATTCATGTTATTCATACTTATATAAGAATCAAGATTGAATTTCTTAACTATCATTTCATCTGTCAGTATACTTAAAATATCTTCTGATATAGTAATTACTATATTTACACTATCATCAGTACAATAATTATCATAATCTTTGATATATTTTTCATCAATTAGTTTATCTAAATATTCAAAATATTTATCGTTCCAAGTCATTATTGGTAATTCTAAAATGTTTAGTTTGTTTTTTCCTGTTTTTTTAAAAATTCCTCTTGATATATATCTTTTATTGTTCAAATCAGGAATAATATCTCCTTTAAAACCATTATACCAAGGTATTAAATCAATATTTTTCTTACTCTTTTTCAAATAATTTTGAATATATGTTATTACATCAGTAGGATTAAAATGAGGAACATCACTACTCCAACCTGTTCCAATACCACTTGATCCATTCACTAATACCATAGGTATAATAGGGATATAGTATCTTGGTTCAACTTTATATCCATCATCTATTAAGTATTCTAATAAATCTTCATCTTCTTGCTTATAAATATCTTTTGTGAATTTAGCTAACTTAGTAAATATGTATCTACTCGCTGATGCATCATGTCCTCCCTTTATTCTTGTTCCATATTCTCCAGTAGGATCCAATAGATTTATATTATTAGCTCCAACAAAATCTTGAGCCAATCCAATTATAGTTGATTCTAATGACGCTGGACCATGATGATAAGCAGCCAATTCTAATATAGACCCCATAAGTAGTTCTACTTTAACCTCATCTTTAAAATTTCTCTTGAATAATGTATAAATTATTTTTCTTTGAGATGGTTTTAGTCCATCTATTACTGATGGAATAGATCTAACATTATCTTCCATACTAAATTCAATAAATTCTTTATTGAAAAAACTATCAAATGTTTGCTTAGTTTTAAATTTATCTAACTCAACACCAGGCTTGTATTTTAATAGCCATTCTTTTCTATCTTCAACACGTTTTTTATTGAAAGCTAAATCAACTAAATCTCTTTCCTTTTCAAAATTTGAAGAATTGAATTTTATTAAATGCTTATTGATATCTTTAAAAAATATTTTTGCTTCTGGTGGTTCAATAGTCCCTAGCCCTTTATAATACTTTATGAAAAATCCAGATACTTCATTTTCTTCTTTCCAAGTTATATAATCAGATAACCTATAAAAATATTTAACTTTATTTCCTTTTTTAACTTTAACAATTGGTGTTATAAATTCATATATGAAATCCAATTGAAGCAACTCTGGCCAATAATTATCTAATATATTTAGTATCAAACCTTTAATATGACTTCCATCAGTATCCATATCTGACATTATAACCAATTTTCCATATCTTAGTGTTCTGGTTGATGTGTATTTCTTACCAAATTCTAATCCTAATGCAGATATAATACTTGAAATTTCAATATTATCCCTCATTTTTTGTAATGATAATCCTCTAATGTTTAGTGGCTTACCTCTTAATGGAAATAATCCAAAAAAATCATTACCTGTAACAGAAAACCCACGTTTGGCTGTTGCTGCTGCAGAGTCTCCTTCTGTTAAGAATAGATGACACTTCATACTATGAGGTTGCTTTCCTGCCATGTTAGCATCATCAAGCTTTGCAATTTTTACTTTAATTTTCTGATTATTTTGAGTTGATTTCTTAGCATCTTGTAATTCTTTGAATGACGCAAAATTTACTATATCATTTTTTATTTGAGATGACATTAGCTTTTTAATAAATGACTCAGATATATTTACATCTTTTATTATTTCAGTTATCATTCTTGTTGTTAAGTTCTCTTTTGTTTGAGTTTCAAATGATGGATTAGGAATTTTACAACTAAGGAATAAAAATAAATGATTTTTGATCATTGACTGCTTAACACTTGTTGACTTTATTTTTTCATCAAGTAATTTTGTAATTTGATTAGATATATAATTAACATGAGTACCTCCAATGTGAGTAGATATACCATTAACCATTGATACTTGTTGAAACGTATCATTAGGCGTACGTGCTATACCAACCTCCCAGTTGTCATTAATTTTTTCATAAAAGAATTCCTCATCGTCATTGATAAACATCTTCATGTAATCTTTAAATGACTTAATAGGTATTAATATATCATTATAATACACTTTTACTCCAGTACTATATGCTGCTATATCAATAGCTCTTTTTAAAAATATCGATTGAATTTCATCTGTGATTTCAGTTAAATTAAATTTATCAAAATCAGGATAATATGTAATTTTTGTGTAATTTTTATCTGATGCTGTGATTTTTGGTTTGGTTTTATCAGACATATTATTGGTAAATGTTTGAATATATTTATGCTTACCGTCTGCTGTTTCAATAGTGAATTTCTTTGAGAATATGTTAGTTGTTTTAATTCCTATTCCATGAGTACCACCAACCATTCTTTTATCATCATCTGTGAAATTTTCACCAGTTAATAAGTTTCCAAATATAAGCTCACATACATAAATTTTATGTTCTTTGTGCATAACAATAGGCACGCCTGGTCCATCATTTTCAATTGTTATGTGATCTTTCTCAACGTTTATCTTGATATATTTAACTTGTCCATCTGTTCTAATGTAATGATCTGATGCATTTGTTAATGCTTCATCGAATAGTTTAATAAATCCAGCATTATAATTTACTTCTTTATATACAAATTTATTATCTTTAATTTCATTAATGTCTTCAAATACATACATTTTTGTAGGTTCAGTATATATGTTACCTATATACATTCCAGGTTTTTTTAATACATGTTCTATTGGTGTTAATTTCTTATATCTATCCTCTATTGTTTTCTTATTCATCAATTTTTAATTAATTTTTACATTGTATATATCTAAAAAATAATGTAAAGTTTTGATTTATAATATAATTAGAAAAATTGATATGATTATGAATGACATAAATAGTTAAATTTCAATATTATTTAACTTTTCTATCTTCAATCTTCTGCAGGTTTTTTTGTGGTATAATTCAATAAAATTTTCAAAATCTTCAAAATTTAAAAATTGTTGTTCTAAGTCTTTATGTGTACAAGGTTCTGTTTGATAAAAATTTTTATGAAAACATATTACTTCAGTAGAGTATTCATCTATATATGATGATATATTTATATATCCATCATTTTCTTCTATGATATAATAATTTGAACATCTAAGTTTATAACCGATTGGTATTATAAGTTTTAATACACGTTCATCAATGTAATCTTTATCTAAATGATCATTCATAATAAGTTTTTTAGTTTTAATTTTCTGAATAATCTTTTGTGATATTCTTTTAGAAATTTTTCAAATTTTTCAAAATTAAAAAATTCTTTAGTATATACTTCAATTTCATTTTTAATTTTGTGATATCTATTGAATGATATAATTTTATCACCCTCATTTAAAACATAAAAATTGATATTTATATATCCATCTTGTTCAAATAAAGTGAATTTATCAAATCTATTTTTATATCCTATGGACTCAATTAATTTGACACATTTTTTGTCGTAATATTCTCTATATCTAAAATCAATCATGTGATATTATTATACTTATATTTAAAATTTATATATTATTATTGTATTGTCATGTTTTGATAAAAGTCTAATAAATGTATAATAAATATAAATAATATGAATTAATTTTTTTTATTAAAATAATATATCTACTTTTGTGATGTAATTAATTTATAAAAACTTAAAATTATATAATTAATTATTGACTTTTATATTTCAATTATTATATGTATCTTTGCAGTGTAATATAAACATTTTAATAATATACTTATGTATCAACTAAAAATAGCAAAAGTATTAAAACACACTATGACATTAGAATATGAGTGTGAAAAAAATAAAACTAAAATTATTACTACAATTGAAAATCCAAAAATCAGTGATGGACAATATTATGAGGATTGGAATTATAAATATATTGAAATAAAATGTTCATCTTGTGGTGAATTACATAAATTTGAAATTTAATTAATTAATTATATAACAACATGAACTTAAAAGAAAAAATTGAAATTAGGAAAGCTTATATTAAAGCTAAAAAACAAAAATTCCGTCGTAATACGCAAAAGTTAGCTATTAGACTTGCTAAGTTTTTTTCTGTTAGTAATAATAAATTTTATCAAGTCAACAACAGTGAAAATGAAGTGATAAGTTTATGTAGAAAACTCATTAGAAATCCAGAAACAATTTTATCAATGACACCAAGAACTCACAAAAGGATTATTGACAATAAAAAAACAGATTCATACATCATTATTAGAAATATGCAGGTTATTGTTTATCATCAAAAGACTGCTTATCCTCCAACTTTAATTTCAGATACTAAATATCAATATCTTTTGGAAATATTTGATGATAATAAAGAAAATATTGAGCAAGAAAAAGAGAATGAAATTGAAAATGAAGTAAAACATTCATTCAAAAAAATATACGATTCTTTAGTTGAACTTGATAACATTGATAACTCTATAAAATAATAAAAATGAAAAAGATTAATAAGAATAAGTTCAAAACTTTGTATTATACTGGATTAGCTATGTATTCAGCTGCAGCATTCTGTATTATTGTTGTTATTGTGTCTATTTTTACATTTGCATATAGCAAAATTGAAACTAAGCATAAAGCTGAAATTGAAGCAGAATCTGAAAAAACTATTATTCCAGTAGTTAAAAAAATAATTTATGACACCATTCCAGTGTATGATACTATACGACCTGTAAAGCATATGAGAAAACTTTTTGTACCTATTATTAAAGAGTCAAAAGATAGTTTATAAAAATATAAATGATATGAAAAAAATAACTTTTAATAAATTGATTTTAGTTTCTTTGTGTATTACTTATTTTTTGACATTTATATTTATGTTTTTAGCTTTTCCTATATATGGATGTAATAATACTAATGAGTATTTACCTTATGCTATGTTGTGTGGTATGGTTATACCAATAGTATTATCAGTAATTTGGCTTATGCATGAAATTCGTAATGGCAAATTTGATAAATTAGATAAATGATTTATTATAAAAAACATACCTAATATGAAAAAATTAACATTCAATAGAGTTATTATTTCTTTATTTTGTATTACATATTTTATTACAGCAATATTTTTTATTTTAGCCATGCCTGTATATGGACAAAACAATGAAATTTATTTAAATTATACTGCAATATTTGGTATGATTTCTCCTGTGTGCTTAGCTGCAATATGGGGATTACATGAAATTTGGAAAAAAGATTAAATAAAAAAGTCAGTATATAGACTGACAAACACAATAAAAAAGTCAGTCTATCGACTGACAAACACAATAAAAAAGTCAGTCTATCGACTGACTTTTTTATTTAAATTATGCATAATCAAGAACTACCAATTTTGAATTTATATATCCATAATTACATGGTTTAAATTCAGATATTCCAAAACTACTAAATAATTTAATTTCTTCATCCGTTAGTTCTCTCTTATTTTCAATACATCTTTTTTGAATTTGAATTAATCCAAATATAGAGCAAAAATAACTTGGTGCTACATAGTTTTGATATTTAACTTCTCCAGTATAATTTTTAAATGTTTTATAAAAATTTCTTTCACTATAATTTGAATAGCAGCCTTGTAAAAAATGTAAGTGCTTTTTTATTCTTGGTATTTTTATTGCTATATTACCAATTAATATAGAAAATCTAGTTATTCCATATTTAATTTCAATATTTTTAAACATGTTATTCTTTATCTGATATTTTTATTTTATTGGGATGAATATTATCAATTATATAATAACCATTATTATAATTTGGAACTTTGTATAATTTAATATTTAACTCTGATGTGTCTATCTCATATATAATCCATTTGATATTAGGTATTTTACTGTTTAAGTAGTTCATTTTCATCCTTGGTATTAATTTATGACAATCCGATATATTATCACATACATATATTCTATCTAAATGTTTAGATAATTTATTTTTTGATTTAGGAATTATACCATTTTTTAAAATATTTTTTTCGTATTGTTGAATAGATAAATGAAATAATTTATCAGGAATATTTAATTCAATGTCAAATTTTGGCTCATATGTAATAGTAATTGACTTGAAATATTTTTGATTTATTCTTAAATACTCTTCATCATATTGTAACGTATTTTTTCTACCAGATAAGTTTACTATTTTATATTTAGAAGGAAACCAACCATTTCTATCAACAAATAAACTATCTAAATAATTAAATGTAATATCAAAATTCTGAATTGAGTAGAATTCATTTAATGTGAATTCTATTGAATTGTTATTTTTAATAATTAAAAAATTAAAACTTAATAATGATAACTCATTATCAATATTTTTTATTGTAAAATCGATATCATTTGTTTTTAATGTTTCATTTAATGTAAATTCAGACCATTTGTTAATAAATTTATTCATATTTTATTCTGTTATTTTATTAAGAGCTTCCAATTTTTTCTTTCTTTCAATTTTTGAATCATAAACATCAAAATCTTTTGTGTATTCATCAATATTACACCAATTATTATTTTCATATATGTATAATGAATAATTTATTTTGTTATAATATAAATCTCCTTCAATTGGATTATCTGAAAGTTCTGATATTTTATCGTAATTAAATAGTGGCATTTTCTATCTCTTTTAACTTTATTAGTTTTGATATTCTATCAAACCTATTTATATTTATTTTTAAATCATTATGATTATACATGGTAGTTATGTAAATATCTACAATAGGATATTTACAATTTACTCTATAATATAATATCTTTGATCTGTTAATATATTCATTTGTTAAATATTTTGAAATATCACACATTAATTGTGCATCTTTAAATTTTGGATTTAATTCTAAATTATTAACTAAATTGTTTAGATTTTTTGTTATCTCATCGTATATTTTTTTGTCTTCCATTTAGTGATATTAATTTTAATCTTCGTTCGTCAATTTTAATTCTCTCTGATAAATTTATTATGGTAGTTTCATAATCAATTCCTTCTTTTCTTCGATACCATTTTCCAGTTATATCATCTTTACCTGATTTCTTATTTGTTAATTCCTTATAAAAAAAAATTTCTCTTGATTTGAAAAATTCGAATCTGCTGCATCCTTTTCTTGGATTTCCTATATCATCACAAACTAATTTGCCGTCAATGTAGAATTTGTTTATATTAATAGGATTTATAAAAATTTCACTTGTAATATCATATTTTTTGTGAGCAGGACCATATAGATTATGAAGCTTACCATGATTTAGGAAGTACTCATAGTTATCAAATAATATATGAGTAATATCCTTCAAATTGAATTCAATGTACTCATATAAAGCATAAAATGACTCAAAATCTTTTTTATATAATCTACCTGTAACAGCATCTATAGATAAAAAAGATTCAAAGTCTATTTTACATTCAACATCTAAAAATTTATACATTATCATGTGATTTATTATTTAGTATAAAAATAATCATAAAAATAATAAGGTGATACTGAATTATTCTCTAATTTTGAAAATGCTTCATATCCTTTATCTGACAATATCATGATATGATTAGTTCCTATTTTAACTATTTCATAATATTTGTCTAATTGTATATCAGTAATATCTGTTTGTAATGATTTTTTACAAAGATATTTTTTATTAAGTATTAATTCCATTTTTTAATTTATTTAGTTTTTTATTTCTTGTCTCTTTCTCAGTATCAAAATAATCATAAAAATCCCAAGGGAAACCTACTATTTTATAATTATGTATATTCATTGGTTCATAGTATTCTCCTGTGAAAACTACTACATAATCTTTATATTTACTTATTATTTCGTAATAATTTCCGTTTATTATTTTTTGATTTGTATCAGATGATGGATAAAAATCTAAAGATTTTTTACAAAAATATTTTTTATTGATTTGAAGTTCCATATATCAAGTTGTTCAATTTTTTCTTTCTGATATCTTTTTCAGAATAGAAATAATCAGTAAAATTATAATGAACAGGTGAATTACCTTTTTCTTTATATAATATTTCAAATCCTGCATCAGATGACATCATAACATGATTATTTGCTATTCTAGATATTTCATAATATCTTCCCTCATATATCTCAGAATCTAATCCTGCTAATGATTTTTTACAAAGATATTTATTATTGAGTAAGTATTTCATATTTAATGTATTTCAATTTATCTTTTCTTTCTTCCTTAATTGTTCCAAAATATTCATAAAAGTAAAAATATATCATATCTTTCGCTAACGAAAATATCATATCACCAATATCATTAATCAGTACTACTTCACCATGATGATGATATATGACTTTATAATGTTGTCCTTTTTTAAAAATATTTTTATTATTTAGTATAGATTTGACTGATTTCTTACAATAATAAAATTCATTAATCTTTGGATTCATTATCTAATTCAATTTTCAAGTAATTAGCTAATCTTTGAATTTTGTATGCATCTTCAGGATTAAAAATAAATTCATCAAATGCTCCGTATTTACATTTATAACCAAATATATATTTTATTCCATGTTTTACCCTACACCAAAATGTTTTCTTATTTAATAGAACATGAACATAGCACATTGGATAACTATTTCCTGACTCATTTATATCTTCATCATATAATATTATCATTTGATGCTCAGTTGAATGACAGCTACAAATCAATAAATCTTCTTTCTTTCTCATTTTTTAATATTTTTTTTTAATATTTCTTCTAATTCTTTTATTGATGGTATAATACCTTTTGTTATGACTTTACCATCTACTACTAATGCTGGAGTTGTCATAACGTTGTATTTCATAATTTCCTTGATATCATTAACTTTTATAATAATAGCATCAATTTTATTTTTTTCTACTACTTCAATTATTAATTTTTCAAGTGATTTACACTTTGAACAACCAGTACCTAATATTTCAATTTTCATGCTTTTTTGATTTTTTTAATATTTCTTCTAATTCTTTTATTGTATTTTTGCACATCATTGTTTCTTCTCTTCTATTAGAAGAACGGCTATCCCATATTCTATCTCCTGTTAAATTTAAAAGTTGATTGTTTAGTTCAACTAATCTATTTTCTATTATTTTCGATATCATATAATTTAATTAATTTTCTTTTTCTATATCCTTGAAAATCACAAAATGAATCATAAAAAAGATTTTCTGTTCTATTTGTGTTAAGCCAAAATGCATAATGAAAACTATCATCATAATTTATTAAAATTATTGTTTCATCTGATGTACTATAATTATAATTATTCTTTGTTGCACTCTTTATGTTACAAACGGTGTATATATAATTTTTTTGAAATATCAACATATCATCAGATTCTCTATGTATATTTTTTATACAATAAACTTTATCTCCTTGTTTTATCTCTGATGACATATTTTTAATAATTTTTCTTTCCTTTTTTTGCTAATCCATTTATTTCTATTAAATTCAAATATTTTTGGTATAATACTATCATCATAGTCATTTCTTATTGTTTTACAATTTATTAAATCTATCCAACAATATGATATTTCATCCTCAATATATCCATATAAACCAGGTATAAAACCTATAGTATTATGTTTTGGTATATCATTTATTGTAATTAATTTAAATTCATTTATATTATCTGAAACTCTATCGAAACTAAAGTAAATACATTTACAATCATTCATCCATTTTTCTATTTCTTTCATAGTTTAGTAAAGTTAATTAAAAATTTTAGATTTTAATCATTATTATCGACTAAATTTTTAAAATCTTTATAGAATCTATGAAATATTGAGGTAATATATTCGAATTATATTTCAATAAATCAGAAAAGTTTGAGTCTAATATAAAAGTATCACAATAGTCTGTTATGCTTCTATTTCCTCTACCAGATGCTTGTATTGTATCTAAACAAGTTTTCCAGGAGTACCATTCAGGCTTAATTTTTTGCCTTGTTTTAATTTTC